>JACADM010000022.1_pt1 | contig 22301 bp, 32 predicted proteins | sample 7512371 | NCBI WGS metagenome assembly JACADM01 (sample SAMN14389041, study PRJNA612141) | algae metagenome | isolation source: non-axenic algae culture | place: India: Navi Mumbai | collected 2017-01
TCGCCGGCAATAATGCGTCCGGCGAGTGCTTTGCTTATCTGTGTGGCGATGGTGTCTGATTTGGGCGTCGGCATAAATTATAGATAATTGATGGAAGCGATGACGTCGACCCTGTCGTTCGGCCGATCCTGAACGTTTGCCTGTCGCCGACTGCTGCCTCACACCCCTTCCCGCGCAGTCTGTGGGCTCAGCTCCGCGCCCCCAGCGCCTTTTCGGCCCGCTTGCGCCGCGCGATGGCGGGAAACTGTTCCTCTTTGCCCGCACACACATCGCCCCCGCAAAGGTCGGGCCGAACATCTTGCTGGCCTTTTCGATCATCCGCGCCGAGCGCAGGATGGGGCCGGAATGAATGGGGGGGAAAAACAAGCCGTCGCGCCAGACTTCGGGCGTAAACGAATGATCGCGCAACAGCTTGTCCATCTGCCCGCGCGAATAGGGCTGGCCATATCCGAACGGGTTGGTGTCCAGCCCTGCCCACAGGCCGCGCCGCCGCGGCACGACGATGATCACCTTCGCATTGGGCGCACAGATCCGCCACAACTCACGCATCATATCTTCAGGGTCCACCACGTGCTCGAAACCGTGAATGACGATGACCATATCCATGGCTGCGTCGGTCAGCGGCATTTCCAGCGGATCGCAGAGCACCGTGTGCGAAGGCCCTTCGCGCGGCCAGCTCGAAGCGCCCTGCCGAGCCGGCATGAAGGCCAGAACCCGCTCCGCCCCCTTGAGCGCCCCGCGCAGATAGGGCGTGGCAAACCCCAGCCCCAAAAGCCGCAATCCGGTGACATCTCCGGCCAATTCGCTCACCTGCTGACGGATCGATTGCCGCGTCAGCCGGCCCAGCGGCGATTTGTAAAAGCGGATCAGCCCGTCAACGTCAGGTGTCATCGATTTCGGTTCACTTGCGCCAGATGCAAACACATTCATCCTGGAGTGAGATCGGGAATAGCTGCAGAGTTTTCCGGTTCGATCTCGCGCCAAGACAAAGACTTGGAGCCGCCGTCCCGATTCAATCGGAACGATCAATCTCTATGTGGGCGGTTTGCACGACAAGGTCAAACCCGATGCGTTCACACCTTGCATGTGACGGGCCCCGCCATACCCTCGGCGCAAAATCAAACAGGAGGCCTGGCTCATGTCCCTCGAAATCGCCGTTTTCCCTGCACTCAGCGACAATTTCGGCTATCTCGTCCGCGATTCTGCGTCAGGCCGGGTCGCTGCCATCGATGCACCCGAACAGGCCCCTATTCTCGCCGAGCTCGACAAGCGCGGCTGGACCCTCACCGACATTTTCATCACCCACCATCACTCCGACCACACCGACGCCATCGCCCCGCTCAAGCGGCGCTTCGATTGCAACGTCATCGGCCCCAAGGGCGAAGCGGGTAAGATCGCCGGGCTCGACACGCTGGTTGGCGGGGGCGACACGGTGACTTTGGGTGAAACAGTTTTTGAAGTGATCGACGTGCCCGGTCATACGCTGGGCCACATCGCGTTTTTCGCGCCCGAGGAAAAGGTTCTGTTCTCGGCCGACGCGCTGTTCTCGATGGGCGTGGGCCGCATGTTCGAGGGCGACGCCCACTCGATGTGGGCCGGTCTTGAAAGGCTCAAAAAGCTGCCGCCGGAAACCATGGTCTATTGCGGCCACGAATATACTCTGGCCAACGCCAAGTTCGCCCTATCGATCGATCCTGATAACCCCGCTCTTCAGGCTCGTGCAAAACAGGCTCAGGACCAGATCGACGCCGGCCAGCCCACGATCCCGTTCAATCTGGGCGAGGATCTTGCCGCCAATCCCTTCCTGCGCGCCGACACGCCGGAAATGGCCCACGCCATGAACCACGAAGATGCCCCCGCCTGGCAGATCTTCGGCGCCATCCGCAAGGCCAAGGACAATTTCTAGCGGGCGTCCAATCTAAGCCGGCGGTCTTGCGAACGGTTAGAGCCCCTGCCGCAACTCGTCGATGCGCTGGATATGGGTTTCAAGCTCGGATTTGAGCGCGATACGCTGGGCAGCGGTATAGCTGTTGACCGCCACCGTCCGCTCGAGCTCCTCGATAGCGCGGGTCAGTTTGGCCAGGGCGGGGGCGGACATGAGGCGTCTCCAGGGACAGAGCAAAATGATGGCGGCCCGCGGCAAAACCGCAAGCCCGGACAGGTCTGCTTAAGGCCGCGACCGCGGTCCGGGCTTTTTCATGGCGCCGGCGCGTCATGAAAAGCCGATGCGGCCCGCGAGGCAGGAAATGGTGATCCCGACTGGATTCGAACCAGTGACCCTCAGATTAGGAATCTGATGCTCTATCCTGCTGAGCTACGGGACCACGGCGTTTCGCTTAGCAAAATCGGAGGTTGATGGGAACCGGCAATTGCGGCGGGGGCACGATCAGGATCACGACTTAAAAGGCTTTGGTCAGCCCAAACGTGACATCGTGGCTGTCATGATCGAAAAAGCTCACATTGGAAAACTGCCGCGTATAACTGTAGCCCAGCGTCGGCGTAAAACCGCCAAGATCGATCTGGCTGTTCGAAACGGTGACGCCTGCGCTTAGCCGGTCATCGACGCGTGGGGCGCCGGTGCCGGGGTAATTTCCCAGATACTGTTCTCTGGCGTAGCGCGCAGAGATCGAGGTCGAGAACCCGCCCCGCCAATCGCGCTCCACCCTCACTTCCCCATAAATTCCGTTCCTGTCGAGATGGGCACTTTGAGTGCGTTCGATATCCACGCCCGTTTCAACGCTTGCCCGCAAGGCAGGCATGAACGCATGGGTCAGTTGCGCGCCCGCCAGAACCCGAAACCCGTTGCGATAGGTCTCGGATGCATAGTCCTGCCCCAGTGCGGTAAAGCTCAACCCCACAAGATTTTGCGCACCTGCGGAAGCGGCGAAGTCTCCGCTTAGTCCATAGCGCATCAGATGCGGCTCGAAGGCTGAAAATGTTGCATTGATGATCGGACCAATGGCAAATCGGGCGCCGCCGACGCGGCCCTGCCAGCTGAGCCCGGCATTGAGCGAAATCTGTTCGGCGCGGCTTCCCTCGATATCGGTGGTCAGATCGGCTGAGGCGCTTGCGACGAGGGCCTGCCCGTTGCCAAGAATAAAGCTGTTATATGCACTCGCCCCAATCGTTACGCCCATGCCGGCCGTCTGGCGTGAACCCGGATCGATGGCAAACGCCAGCCCACCCGCGTTGAAGGTCTGGTGGCCGCTTCCCCGATTGAGATTGCTCGACGGCGCGATGGAAAAATGCATCTGTGCGCCATAGCCCCGATTGGCCCTGATATGGTCGAGACCGGACTGCGCAAGGCTGTGGATCCCGTCATTGGCATTGAGTGCGAGAATGTCGAGATGATGCGCCGCGCCCTCGAAATTGCGCATCGCAAGCAGAGTTCTGGACAACTCAACGCGTGCCGCCACGAAATCGGGATCGATGACCAAAACGGAACGAAAGAGCGCAACGGCGTCAGCGTTCCGACCTTGCTGCCGGGCGATCAGCCCTTCGAGATGGGTGCGATGGAGGGCATGCAGTGCCGGTTCGGAGACAGTGGCGGCAAGATGGGCGCGCGCACCGTCGTGGTCACCCCACGCCAGAAGCCGTGCCAGAAGCTTACCGTCCGGTCCGCTAGCCGCTGCCGTCCCTGCCATGCCCAGGACAAGCGCCATGAAGAAGATCGGAATGCGCATCGTCCAGGTCCCCTCAAAAAGACGGGTACGACACACTGATGCCGTACCCTTTGCAGGTTGGAGGTTCGCAATCAGTCCCTTATTGCCGAGAAAACACCGGTGCCGACCGTTTCGTCGCCACTGATAGCCATTACGCCGCCCACTTCCTCGCCGCTCGCGCCATAGAATTTGCCGCTATAGGTGCCCCCCAGATCGGTGAGAGTGAACGCCGTTAGAAGGTCGTTGTCCGGGGTAATTGTCCCGCTGAACCCCGCGCCCGAGATCGCCGCACTGTCAAGGGCCACGGTGCCGCTGACTGCAGAACCGCCAAGCACCTCGATATTGTCGACCAGCCCCGATATCTGACCGGCATTGAAATCAGCCGACATCGTCAGGTCCCCCACAATGCGGGTCGTGTCGTTGAACGTGCCGCTGTCGGTCAGGGCTGCACCCGCAAAGCCCGAGTATGTGGCGGTTGCTGTGCTTGGCACATCGCCAGGCATGGTTTCGGTGCCCACGACCGCAAACCCGCTGATCGCTTCTCCGGCAGGATCCCAGAAATAGCTCCACACCTGATGGTGCGCGGCGTTGGACACATCGAGCACATCGACGACATCTCCCTGCCAACTGTCGAGCCTGTAGTATGGCCCCGGCCCGAGACCATCAAACTCAAGGGTTCCGCCGCTGATATCGGTGGCGGCAAAGCTGTGGGTGAGGCCGTCGATGGTCACATCGAGGCCGCCCTGGTCATTGGCGGCAATCGAAAATGCCGTGTCCTCGAGCGCCCTCGTTTCTAAAGCGTCGAAGTCGTGTTCGACAGCGGCGCTCATCAGGCTGTTATAGGCCATCAGGGTCTGGCCGTCCGCCAACGCCTCGCTCGCGGTTCCAGCCGATACGGCAAACACTGCCGGCGAAGGCGTCCCCCGCCTCCGCCGCCCCCTGTGCTGCCGGTCGAGGAGCATCCCGCCAACAGCGTTGCGGAAAGGCCGATAACAAAAAACGGAGTATATCTCTGCATGGGGTTCCCCTGAAGTTGTCTCCAAAAGCGCCGCGGTCAGTGCCGGTGCGCGATCAGATTTCTGTCAGAAGGGACGCTAACGACCGGTCGAACACCTCAGTATCCCCCACCCGGGGGAGGGTTGGGCGGCGGCGGCGAAAAAACGTCAGACCCGCACCGATTGTCAGCCGGAGCGCCGGGCCATAACGGATCGGATCAGCCCGACAAGGGCGCCTTGCCGGTTAGTGTCGGTTTTAAAGAATATCGAATTAAGATGGGTTTTGGCGGTCTCACGGGCTATCCCGCACTTCTCCGCTGCCTCGGACAGACTCAATCCCGATGTAAGCTCAAGGGCGACGCGCGCTTCGGCCGGGGTAAGGCCGAACGCCTGTTTGAGCAGCGCGGCGCTGGGCATTGGCTGGCGGTCAAGATCGGTCAACAACACGATGAATCGCGCAAAAAAGAACACGCCGTCAAACCGGGTGGGCACCGGCAGCACATCGAGCAGCAATGGACGCCGACCGGGTCTTTCGATGCGCAGCGGTCCCGATGCATCCGGCCCCTCCGCAACCACCTTGCTTATCGCCGCCGAAACGCTGCGGGCAACGGTCCGGTTGTGGGAGGTCACCTTGCGGCCGAGCACAGTTAGACTATCTCCCATCATATGCTCTGCGCCGCGTGTCATCTCGATCACCTGGCCCTGGCTGTCGAGCAGGATGGCCGCATCGTTGAGGGCATCAAGCATGCCCAGCCCAAGCGACGTCTGCACCCAGCCCACGCGCTCGGCCGTCGTAACGACTCGCGCTAGGTGACCTGAAATGGCCCCGAACAGCAACCGGTCGTCCTCCGAGAACATTTCGCCCTTTGCACCGCGAAACACCGACAGCACATATTGGCGGCTGGGCGACTTGAAGGTTATTCCGCCCCACCACTTTTTGCCGTAAGGCAACATGAGCTCCTGTAGATCGGCTCGCGCTGATGATCCTCCTCGGTCGCGATATCCTGCTCGAGCACGATGGTTTGTCCGCGGTCCGTCAGCGGCCAGCCTCGGTTGGCGCGGTAGTCGTCGAGATGCCACCCATCAACCACAAAGCGCTCGGCGAACTCGGTGAGGTCGGACGAGAACGGCAGGTTGATCGTGTCCTCGGTAGCCACCCTCGGCACGGTGATGGCCGAATCCGCCCCAATGGCATCGCACAATCGCGCCAGACCTGCCTGCCACAATCCGCGCTCGAATCCGGCCTCATAAAGCCCGTCAACTGCCGCACGAACACCCTCCGGCAACATGCCCCGTCCCCCGAAGACCCTCACATATTTGTATTTAAGAGCATTTCACTGTATCTGGCAAACCTGTAACTGTATTCACATCTTCACCGCACGAACCGCGCTGTTTATTTGACCACGGCAAGACACTATTACTCCCCTGGCCCATGTCGTCCCAAACCGTTATTTGGTCCTTGCAGAAACAACGTCTAAACACGCAATCGTCCAGCATAAACCGTACCGTTGAGCAAACGGTGTTGCAGCTAATGCGATCATGGATTCGATTGATATTCCGGTTCAGGCAGCCCGGCCTAGCGCCCTCCGGCTGCCTTCGAGATCCCACACAAGCGTCATCACCGCCAGCGGATCGCTCGGAGCGGCAAGCGAGAGCATGCTGGCCCCGCTCGCGCTCAACCGGCGGAATTTTTCGCGTGCCCGATGGTCGCCGATAAGATCTTCGGCGGTGCCGGCCCAGCCGATCACTCCGTTGTCCTCTAGCGCATAAAGCCGGGTCGGCGTCATGGCGACCCCGGCCTCCCGCTCGCGCTCCATCAGATAACGCCGGCCCGACCGTCCGGTCCAAAGCACACTGGCGCTCTCGCCAATGCCGGCTTCCGCAATGCTGTTCAATCCGATCATGGCCACCCTCGAAAACGGCCCCGCGCTATCCGCCACAAAAGGCGAAAAATTCATTTGGTGACCGGCAGTCACTCCGACCGAACCGGCCTAATGAGAACAAAATTAGAACAAAATGGAGGAAGCGTCAATCCCATGCACTCCCAAATCGTCCCATTCCTCATAAGCGATGTCAAGATATTGTGTCCCGATTACGGCAAAACACAATCTATCGCATTTTGATGACTGGAACACCGATGAGCGCGAGAGATCAGGACGAGGCGCCCGATTTGGCTTCAAGTTCGTTGAGCCGAGCGCGAAGCCGTGGCGAGATCGGCCGTGCAAGGCCCTTTCTCGCGTCTTCGAGCACCATGGCGTCGGTCTCGGTTTCGATGCGCGCGATCAGAGTTTTCAAAAACTCATCCCCCGGTAGCCCGGCGGGATCGGCTCGAGAAATTTGGCCCGCGCCGTCCCCGGCCACAAAACGGGGCTGTTGCGCCCCCAATAGAGCCCCGAGGTCAGCGCGACGGGCACCACCGGCACATCCATGGCCAGATACATCCGCACGATCCCCGAGCGGTAGGCCGGCGTATCGAGCGGGCGCGCGGCGCGTGCCTTCGGGGAATATGATCACCCGGCAACCCTTGCCCAGGGCCGCCCTGGCCTCGTCCATCATGGCGGGCAACGCATCCTTGCCCTTTTTGCGATCGACCGAAATCGTATCCATCCAGCGCGCCGCCCAGCCAAAAAGCGGTATGTCGAGCAGTTCTTTTTTGGCGATGAATGCGGGATGCCCCACATGGGGCAAGACGGCAAAGATATCCCAGTCCGACTGGTGCTTGGCGCCGATGATGCATCCGCCCGAAGGGATGTTTTCAGCCCGGTCACCTCGGTTCTGATCCCCACGATCCAGCGCAGGAAAAACAGATTCGCACTGTTCCAGTATTGTGCCAGGCTCCAGCCCACCGATTTGAGGTTCGGTGTCAGCCTGGACATTAATCCGATAATGATCGCCAGAATGATCGTGTGGGCGAAAAACAGCAGATAGAACACCGCCGAGCGGATGGCCTGAACGATCATGGCAAGGTCCTCCCGGACCGTCAGGAAATTTGCGAGAGGAAGCGCCGCACCGTCAAGCGCGACGTGATCGCGGTTAGCCCGGCAATCACCAGAACGACCCCGATGATGCCCAGAATTCCGCTGATCCCCAGCGCGAACTGCCCGAACAAGACCCCGAGCTGCGCGCTCGACTGTTCGGGCACAACCGTGCTCATCGCCGTTCCTGCTATGATGAAAAAGATGATGGCCGCCACCCCGCCCACCAGTCCGCCCTTGAGCCCGAGCAGCAAAAACCGCCCCTGGAACTCCCCGGCGATGAACGTGTTGGACGCCCCGATGAAATGGAGCACATCGACGATTTCCCGGTTGGTCGACATGGTCCCACGCGTCGCAAAGACAATCGCCAGCGCCGTCGCCACAAGGATCAGCGCGAGCACCAATATCCCCGAAACAACGATCGTACCGGCCATTGTGTTAAGCTGCACCCGCCAGGCCGCGTGCGTTTCCAGCGTCGCCCCGGAATGGCCGAAATCTCGCTTTCCAGCCGCGAGATGTCGGCAGCGTTGGGATCGGCAAGCTGCACGATCACCAGCCGCGGAATGGCCAGATCCGAAAGGTCCAGCCCCTCGCCCAGCCAGGGCTGCAACAACTCTTCGCTTTCCTCGATCGACACCACCCGCGCGCTCGCAACGCCAGGCACCGCTTCCGACAGCGAGACGGCAAGCCGCAGATTGGAATCGATCACTTCGCCATCGAGCGGGCGGATCTGGATGGTCAGCTCGCGCCCCACATCGGCCGACCAGCCCATCGCCGACTTCTGGACCAAAAGCACGCCGCAAACGTCACGCAGGACAAAAACGTCATGATGCCGATCAAAAGCATCAGGGTGCGCCCCGCCACCGATTGGGCTGGAACGATTGGGTTGGGACGGGAAAAATTGAGCCTTAACCCCTCACTCATGGATGGTCAGCTCCCCCTCGTTTAGCAGCATGCGCGGATAGCCGAACTTGTCGAGCAACGCCACCTCGTGGGTGGCCAGGATTATCGTCGTGCCCATCTTGTTGAGCTGCTCGAACAGATGCAGCAACCGCTCGGACAATTCGGGGTCCACATTGCCCGTCGGCTCGTCGGCCAGAAGGATGTCGGGATTGCCGATCACCGCCCGGGCAATCGCCGCGCGCTGCTTTTCCCCGCCCGAAAGCACCGCCGGGTGCGCGTCCATCCGGTCGCCCAGCCCCACCCAGTCGAGCAGTTCTTCAACATTGCCGCGATAGCTTGCTTCGGCCTGTCCGCGCACGCGCAGCGGCAGGGCGACGTTTTCAAAGGTGGTCAGATGGTCGAGCAGCCTAAATTCCTGGAACACGATCCCGATATGACGCCGCATTTGCAACAGCCTGTCGCGGTCGAGCGCGGTGACGTCTTCCCCGAACATCGAAACCGAGCCACGCGTGGGCTTGAGCGAAAGCAGCAACAACCGCAAAAGCGACGTCTTGCCCGACCCCGAGGGTCCGGTGAGAAAATGAAACGAACCCGGCGAGATCGCAAAGGTCAGGTCTTTGAGGATTTCCGGCCCGTGTCCGTATCGAAGGCCCACATTTTCGAACGCGATCAAACCGCTTTTCTCCGCGAATCATCTGGCTGGACACTATCCTACCAGCCATCACCTCCCAATGGCCGCATCAAGGCGGCGTTTCAAGAGTTTTAACCCGGCCCGCTTACGGTCGGGACTTCGATTTTTCGCTCAACCCGTTCGGTTCCTCGCGCGTGATCATCACCTGCCCAAATTGCCAGACGCGCTATAAGCTTGGCTCCGATGCGCTCAGCGCCGCAGGCAGGCAGGTTCAGTGCGCCGCGTGTTCCGAACTCTGGTACGCCACCCCGAGCTTTCCCGGGCCCTCTGCGCCGCGCCGCGATCCCGAACCCACAGACGACGAGCTGATCTTCCGCGCCGATACCGATACCCTGTTTTCCGCCGCCGACGAGGAGATGCTCGACGCCTCCTTCCTGCGCAACCAGCCTGCCCGTCAGCCCGCAGAGCCCGGACCCGAACACCCGTTTCCAAACGACCCGCGCCATTGCCCGATCCCGGAGATCAACGCCCCCCGATCGACAGCGCCGCCAACCAGGCCCGTATCGAGGCCCTGGCCCGCCGCCGCAACGGCATGCTCGCCGCGCACCCGATCGCCCGGTTCCGCCGCATGTTCCGCTTCGCCATCATTGTCCTGATGATCGCCAGCGTTGTCGCCGCTTTCGCCCTGCGCACAGAGATCGTTTCCGCAATCCCCAGCTCGACGGGCTCTATCGCCTAGTGGGGCTTAAAACCAATGTCGTCGGGCTCGATTTCACCGAAATTAAGACTTTGCGAACCACGCAGAATGGAAACCCCGCCATTGTGGTCAACGCTAAGATTTCCAACATCACGAATCGCATAACCTACGTGCCATCGGTGCTGGTAAGCCTGCTCGATTCCGCCGGCACCATTGTTTACGAATGGACGGTAACGCCCGCCACACGCAACGTTTTGCCCGGTGATACATTGGCAATCGACGCGCAACTGATCGGACCGCCGCAAGGCGTGACAAATATTAGACTGAGCTTTGTCGACGGCGCCAACGGTTCGGCGGCAGGCAACTGAAAGACCAAACCGAGACTGGTCGTGTTTCCAGAAAAAAGTGGCTACCACTTTTGCGGTTCGGAAACACGACACACCGAGATTGAGCAATCAAGCCATTGCTCCAAGAATAAGGGTAGAGCCCCATGGCACGCATTCTGGTGGCCGAAGACGACGACAACGTCCGCGCCTTTGTGACCCGCGCCCTCGAAATGAGCGGCCACGAAGTGATCGACGCCTCCGATGGCGGCCTCGCCCTCGAAATCGCCAACGAGCACAATGGCAATTTCGACCTGTTGGTCTCCGACATCAAGATGCCCGTCATGGACGGCATCGGCCTGGCCCTCGCCATCGGCGCCCAATACCCCGCCATGACCATCCTCCTGATGACCGGCTTCGCTGACCAACGCGAACGCGCCCATGGCCTGGACGCCCTGATCTATGACGTCCTGGGCAAACCCTTCTCGCTCGCCCAATTGATTGAAAAAGTTAACGACGCACTGGCGGGAAAGCCCGCCGAGATCATCCCGCTGGCAAGATCAGCGCTGTGAGCTGATCCGATCTCACTGCTGGGGGCGGCTTCCGACCCCATCTAAGACGTTCAAAGTGTTGATGCTGCTCCATTGAAGCTGTCATTCCGAATGCGCTGAGTGAAATTGTGGAGGACCAATTGCGACGAGTGGAGTCCAAATTTGACCATCGAGGCAAACTTGCCCATGATTGTGGGGCGGCCGCTGACTCCTAGAACAGCGGCCCTCTGCGCCCTCTCTACAACTATTGGAAATATAAAATGTCCGATACAAACGAGCTTCGTGGACTATACCTGCGCCTCCTGGGAGGCTGGAATAACCGAGAGGCGCAGGTCATGGCCGAATGCTTCTCAAGCGATGGGGTCATGATTGGCTTCGACGGATCTCTTGCGGCGAGCAGCGAGGCTGTCGCAGACCATCTAGCCCCAATCTTTGCGGACCACCCAACTGGCGCATTCGTCGCGATCATTCGGTCAATGCGAAGGCTCGGGAGTGGCGGTGTTCTGCTTGCGGATGTTGGCATGGTTCCTCCCGGCAGCACGGAGATCAATCCCGCTGCCAATGCTCGCCAGACGTTGGTAGCGGAAGACAGCGGCGGTCAATGGAGAGTGGTACTTTTCCAAAATACGCCCGCTGCACTGCATTGGGATGAGGCAAGCAGCAAGTCTTTGTCCGCAGAGCTGAATGCGGCGTTCAGCGAACGTGGCCCACTTCCGGATTGATATGTTCAGGTTTCGGCCGTCTCATATTGCAAAATGACCCTTAAAAGCTGCCTGACCGGAATCCACCTCAGCCCGGTCATCCACGCGGGGATTCCGCCATCAGCACAACGGCGATATCGGGCGCCGATCCATGATCACGAACGGCTTCCAGAAATCAGTCATTCGCGGCGTCCTCGACTACAGGCGTAATCGGGGCCGGGAGCTGACTCCCCGAAATCATCGCCGAAATTCAGTTCAACGGTAGGAGGTGGAAAAACCTCCTCGAGCTCGTCTATGTCGGCCACGCTCCGGAATCCGAATGGGCTTGCCAACAGTAGGCCGTCAGCGCATGCACCACGGTCGTCGTGCATCGTCTTCGCATTGATCTCGTCTAGCAGGGTGTTGCGCGAAGCCGTATCCATTGGAACAACATGCGGTTCGTAGCCCGCATCCTCAATCTGCCTAATCATGGCCTCGTCTGTCGCGTCATCTTGTCTTGGAAACACCGCTAAGACTCTCCCGCCGAGGAGGGCCGTGATCTCGACTTGACGAAGGTATGTTGATTTCTGCTGAGAAGTGACCCGGTATTTTCACCGAGAATTGACCCGCCTCATGGATATGATTTGGGATTGGTCAGGTGGTCAAGCCGGGTGTTTTCTCCTTTTTGGTTTTGACGGTTTGGGCCGAGCTGTTTTTGAACCGGAAGCTGTCGTTTCCGGTCTCGAGGATATGGCAGTGATGGGTCAGCCGGTCGAGCAGCGCGGTCGTCATCTTGGCGTCGCCGAATACGCTGGCCCATTCGGCAAAGCTGAGATTGGTGGTGATGATGACGCTGGTGCGCTCATAGAGCTTGCTCAGCAGATGGAAGAGCAATGCTCCTCCTGAAGCGCTGAAGGGCAAATATCCGAGCTCATCAAGGATCACCAGATCGGAATGGATGAGCCGGTTGGCGATCTGCCCGGCCTTGCCCTGGGCCTTTTCCTGCTCCAGCGCATTGACCAGTTCGACGGTCGAAAAGAAGCGAACCCGCTTGCGGTGATGCTCGATGGCCTGAATGCCCAGTGCCGTGGCGATGTGGGTCTTGCCGGTTCCCGGCCCGCCCACCAACACGACATTGTCGGCCTTGTCGATAAAGGCGCCGGCATGGAGCTGGCGCACCAGGGCTTCGTTGACCTCGCTGTTGGAGAAATCGAATCCGGTCAGATCCTTATAGGTGGGAAAGCGCGCGACCTTGAGCTGATAGGCAATGGATCGCGTCTCTCTTTCAGCCATCTCGGCCTTGAGCAATTGTGAGAGGATCGGAACGGCCGATTCAAAGGCCGGAGATCCCTGTTCGGTGAGTTCGCTGATTGCCTGGGCCATGCCTGCCATCTTGAGGCTCTTGAGCATGATGATCAGGGCCGCGCTTGCCGGATCATGACGCATGGCGCACCTCCTTGTCCGCGCGCAGGGTATCGTAGCGCTCGACATTGGCCTGCGGTTCCTTGCCCAGCACAAGGGCCTGCGGTGCCCTGACTGGCGGCACCGTTCCCGGCTTGCCATCGATCAGCCTGTGCAACAGGTTGAGGATATGGGTCTTGGTGGGCACCCCGGCCTCCAGCGCCATCTCGACCGCGGCCAGCACCGCCTGTTCGTCGTGATGGAGAACCAGAGCCAGGATCTCGACCATCTCACGATCGCCACCGGGTTTGCCCAGAAGGTGGCGCTGAAGTTGCCGGAATCCATCGGGCATGTCGGCAAAGGGTGCACCATTGCGCAGGGCTCCGGGCTTGCGCTGGATCACCGCCAGATAATGGCGCCAGTCATAAACGGTGTGACCCTGCCCATGATGCCGCTCGATAATCCTCTTGTGCTCGCAGATCGCCTGGCCTTCAGCGACAACGACAATGCGGTCCGGATAGACCCTGACGCTGACCGGTCTGTTGGCAAACGAGGCCGGAACGCTATAGCGAACGCGCTCGAGGTGAACCAGGCAGGTGGGCGAGACCCGTTTGGTATGTTCGATGAACCCGTCAAAGGCCCGCGGCACGGTCATCAGATACGGCGTCTCGATGCACCAGGAATTGGCAACCGAACCCGGTTCCGCGCCATGAGCAATCTCTTCCCATAGAGCCACACAGCGCTGCTCGAGCCAGACGTTCAACTCATCGAGCGAGTTTGCACGTGGCAAGGGCTGGAAAAGCCGGTGCCGCATATCGAGCACGTTCTTTTCCACCATACCCTTTTCCCAACCGGCAGCGGGATTGCAGAACTCGGGCTCGAACAGGAAGTGGCTGGCCATGGCCGAGAACCGGGCATTGACCTGACGTGCCTTGCCACGGCCAACCTTGTCCACGGCCGTCCTCATGTTGTCATAAATGCCCCGGCGCGGGACGCCGCCCAGAACTCGGAAGGCATGGTTGTGGGCATCAAACAGCATCTCGTGGGTCTGGAGCAGATAGGCCCGCACAATAAAGGCCCGGCTGTAGCAGAGCTTGGTATGGGCGACCTGGAGCTTGATCCGCTCGCCCCCGATCAGTGCCCAATCCTCGCTCCAGTCAAACTGGAAAGCTTCGCCAGGCTCAAAAACAAGAGGAACGAAAACGCCCCTGCCGCTCACATTCTGCTCGCGCTGGCGTTCCTCTTTCCATCGACGGGCAAAGGCCGCCACACGACCATAAGAGCCTTCGAAACCGAGGCTCACCAGATCAGCATGGATCTGCTTGATGGTGCGCCGCTGCTTGCGCGGCTTGCGGCTCTCGGCCTTCAGCCAGCCTGACAGCTTCTCGCAAAAGCATCGATCTTGCTTGGCCGATCTGGAACCTGGAACTTCGGCTCAACCGTATCGGTCCGAAGGTATTTGCGAATGGTATTCCGGGACAGGCCCGTGCGCCGCGCAATCTCCCGGATCGATAAACCGTCCCGGAAATGCCAGCGCCGGATAACGCTCAAAAACGCCATGTCCAACACTCCTAAATCTCCCGCCCAAAACGAGCAGGATAGCGTTCAAACATGGGTCACTTCTCAGTGGAAAAATCTCCCTGAACCGGGTCACTTCTCAGCGGAAATCAACAGCCTTGGTTGTCCAGTCTGATTCCTATGGCGCCTATTGCTGAGATCGCCGCTTTATACCCATGCTGATCGTGCTGGTGTTCCTGTTCGAAGCTCTCCCGGAGGAGCTGGTGTTTCGCGGCTATATGCAGGGCAATCTTGAGCAGGCGATCGGGCATTGGGGCGCTGTACTGGCTCAGGCTGTGCTTTTTTCTGTCTGGGTTGGGTTGGGGTATTATGGACGTTTTCCACGGGAGCCCCAGCGCTGGATCGGATGGTCATGTTCTTGTTCGTCGGCCTAGTGCTTGGCCTGGTGCGTGGCGCTACTGGTTCGGTGTGGACTTCGATCGGGCTACACGTTGCGTTTCGGACGGTGGCGCAACTGATACTCAGTACCGAGCGCAGACATTTCCGCATCGAAGAAACTGACACTTTGCAGCTGATCGCTCTGGGCATTGTTCCCTTCTCGCTGGCGGTGCTGATCGTCGAGTGTTGAAGGGGCGTGCCAAAGGCCCGGCTGCCTAGCCTCAGCTCGGCCTGAACATCAGGATCAAACCCGACGCCCCCAAACTCCGCACCCCACGGAGAGGCTTGCGTTTAGCGCCGATGCGGAGAGCTCGGCCTCCACCTGGACTGACACAGAATGGTTGGCCGCTTCATCCCGCTGTGGGGCGGACAACAAGTATCGTCTCGCGCCGCTGGACAAGGGCCAGTAGCAGATCTTCGGTCGCCGACATGCATTGCTTATCAATCAGATGACCGAACTAACGTGCACACGCCGTGACAGGGTGGGTGCGTCTATGCTGGGGTGCCCCCCCAGTCGATCTTCTGCCGATAAAAGCGATGGGCAATAGTTGGGGCCAACCCGAAAGGCAGGGCTCCCAGCACGAGGATTTGCAACCAGAGTACACCGTCCACAGCAAAATGCGCACGCTCAGAATTCAGCAGCAATTGCGCCATGCCCTGAAACGCCATGTGCATCCCAATGCAGGCCCAGACCGAGCCAGTGATCTTGCGCAGCATGCCTAAGACCACGCCCATGACGTAGAACATCGAAGCTTGCAGTGGATCTATGCCGCCGGAGATGATGAACCAGAGTGCCACTCCCCAACTGCCGAAGAGCACTGCCTGAATGATCACGGCCAGCCACGGCGGAAGTAGGCTCTCCAGATTGGTCTGCAGGTATCCGCGAAGGCCAGTTCCTCAGGCAAGGCCTCTAGCAGAAACACCAACAGGAGTAGCAGCGGCAGGAACGTGATGATTTCGCTCCACTCAGCCAGAACCTGGATGTCGACTAGGCTGAAGCCAAGGCAAAGTACCAGCCCGACAGCAGAGGGTACCAACCAGGATGCTGCCCCGATCAAGAGCGACTTTATCGCCGACGCATCGAGCGCCAGCCCGAGCCCAACAAATGGCTCGCGATCGAGCACATGCCGGGCCATCGCGATTAGGAGCATGATCAGTGCGCTTGTCGTTATCGCCATGACCGCATGCCGTGTGAGACCGTAGTCAGGCCCGAAACCGAAATGGCAACATGTGCCTGGACCGCGAAAATGGCCAGCAGGGCTGTCCAGACAATGCAGATGCGAACAAAGAGGTATTGCTTCATGAAAACCCGGTGTCAGGCATGGAGGTCAGATCGGAGCCTCCGCCTCCTTATTGAGAGGCAGGCGCTTCTGGCAATCCGGACGTATTTGCCGTAGTCGCAGACGAGGAGGCTACCAGGAACGCTCTTCTGTTGCTGCCTCGACCACCGAGACAGATCTGCTAACTGCGAGTGACCCACGCCAAACTCATTCGGGTTATGTTGGCGATGTTAGCGATCGAGCCACACGAAATCCCAGATCATCGATCGCGAACAAGGGATGGCTCCGTCTGCGGTTGGTCGCCAAACAGCGCGTGCATCGTCTGCCCATCCCCCACCGCGAAAGATCCGATAGGTGCCGTAGACATTTGGATCATATACGTCAGAGCACCACTCCCAAACATTGCCAAGCATGTCGTGAGTCCCCAATCATTTGGAAGCTTTTGTCCAACTGGCATCGCGCCACCAGCAGAGTTTTCGCGGTACCAAGCAATATCCGACACTTTTGCCATATCGTGGCCCCTCTGAGCCGGCCCGGCAGGCATACTCCCATTCTGCTTCTGTGGGTAGACGATATCCCGCCCGACGGTGCGGCAGCAAGCATCCAAGCCATCCTCAGCGACGATGTACATTTCGGGCAGTCCCGCTTCTTGTGACAACTGGTTGCAAAAGCGTGCGGCATCGATCCACGACACGCTGTGAATCGGCGCGTCTTCGTTGGTATCTGCGGATTGCTGCTGTCCGACAAGCGTCGAATAAAGCAACTGAGTCACAGGATAGCGGCAATAGCAAACGGCTCGATTGTTACTCTCCATTTCTGGCCAACCCTATCGTCACGCAAGACAATCTCGCCGGGTGGCACAGCAATCATCGTGGCGTCAATCTCACTCAGACTAGTTTAGCAACGGTCCTCAGTCTTTTTCTCCAGTCCGGCCGACGAAGATGCATATTACCAGTTTGGCCGATGTTAGATTGCGGAGATATAAAACCATTGGTTGACGCCCTCATAGGGTCGAAAACTGCTTCTTGCCTCACTGGCAGTCGGGCACAGCACCGCCTATTCGCCCTTGAACCATGAGCGCAATTTGTCCGGATTGCGCATGGCCCAAATATTGTGAATCACTCCGTTGCGCACGGCAGTCGAGATTACCGAGATGATCTGGTCGCCGGCCATGCCGATCAAGCCAGGCTCACTATTGACTGTGGCGATCTCGACTTCAAGATCGGCTGACGTGCAAATATTCCAGCGAAGAATTCGGCAATTGCATGAGACCCAATCAATGGCTCGGTTGCCGCAGCGGTTTTGCCTCCGCCGTCCGTGACGGCCTCGGCGTCGCCATCCAGGAGGGCGATCAGCGCTGTGACATTTCCGGTCTGCCAGGCGGCTCTGAAGGCTTCATTGAGTCTTGCATGCTCTTCCCAGCTCGATTGCCTTCGCGCCCGGTTGCCCAAGCGCTTACGCGCCGCGAACGCCAATTGCCGGCATGCCTGCGGTGTCCGTCCGATGATTTCGGAGATTTCTTCGAAGGTGTACTGGAAAACGTCGTGCAGGATAAGCTCACCCGCTCAGGCGGGGTCATCTTGTCGAGCACGATCATCAGCGCCATTGAAATGGACTCGCTGACGCTCTCTGAGGTTCCCAATCCTGCATTCGCAGCGGATTGGAGGCAAAGCCCCAAAATTCACTCCCTGTACCGGTTCGGGCAACCACTCGCCAACATAGACCTCCCGCTTGTATTGAGAGGATTTGAGGCGGTCAAAGCAGATGCGGTTCAGCGTCGTCCGTTTCCAGGCCAGAGGAACGGAAACGCCCTGTCGCTCCTCGCGAGCGAGCGAATACCAGCGCACATAGGTTTCCTGCACTGCGTCTTGTGCATCGGCGATGGTTCCGAGCAGCGGTATCCCAATGCCATCAGAGCGGCTTCATCTTTTCGGAATTCGGGATCATCGCTTGGATGCCCGATGAGCTTGCGATTGGTCGGCGTCACTGTTTCTGCCCTATCAATTCGGACCCGGCCCCGGCGGGCCACCCTTCAAGCTTATGACGATTCAGACAGCTCAGATGTCAGCGGGGAAAGTTTGCGTATGCAGGCTGCCTCGACTGACATTTCCCTGCTCGGACTCGTCATAGGTGTGGGCTCGATTGGCAAGCCCGGCTTTTAACTGGTGCAAATCATGCCGCGCCATGGAGACGGAGACTGAATTATGTCGAACAGTGAAGTGACTTTCGTCAACATTCTTGAGGTTGAGGAAGGAAAGCAGGACGAGGTTGCGAAAATTCTTCAGGACGCCACCGACACGGTGATCAGCAAGCGCCCGGGCTTTGTTTCGGTGACGCTTCTGGCCAGCAAAGATGGCAAGCGGATCGTCAACGTCGCCAGATGGGCGAGCGCGGCGGACGTTCAAGCCACCCAGAACGATCCCGCTGCCGCCGAGCTCGGCAAAAAACTGGCAGGGTTGGCCAAGCCGGTTCCGGGCATATACGATATCGTCGGGAATATAACGCCTAGGAAATACGAACGAATATCTCGGGTTGGTTGGCGCGCCCCAAGGTGCGCCAACCACCATTTGAAATGGCAACCTGGAAACCAAGGACATCAAAATGGACGATGAGATCGCCTGGAAAAGCGAACAGCGTTTGTGGCTGGAGGGCATTTCCGCCTACGAAGAACTGCTTGATCCCTGCTGCCTGATGGTTTTCCCCCGCATGGTGTGCTGGACGTTTCCGCGGTCATCGAAGGGCTCAAGGGCGCGCCGCGCTGGACGGATGTGAAGATGAGCAATCGCGTGGTTAGCCGAGCCGGTGATGCCGTCGTTGTCCTGGGATATACAGCGGAAGGCCGGCGCGAGAAAGGGCATCCTTACCGCTGTTTTTGCACGTCGACCTATCGTTTAGAGGGACGGAGCTGGAAGCTTGTGCAGCACCAGCAAACGCTCGCAAACTAATCGCCGCAAACAGAAGGGCCGCGGTAGCAAACTCGGCTCTTTACCCTACACGGAACAACATAATGCGCAACTCGGACAAGCTGCAGGACCTCTACGCACCCAGCATCCATTGATCCACAACCGTGCACCTGCAACCTGGACCGTGAATGGGGCACATCAGATGCGGTCTATCCAGAGAAATAGACGATGTTTTTAACGAACAGAGCGAACTTCGGTCCTGAATTTACCTTCGGTGTTGCCACGGCTGCCTATCAGATCGAGGGTGGGCAGCGCGATGGCCGCGGCTCGTCCATCTGGGACACATTTTCCGCGACTGCGGGCAATGTCCATAATGGCGATACGGGCCTGAATGCCTGCGACCATTATGATCTGTGGCCGCAGGATCTGGACTTGGTTCGAGATGGTGGCTTTGGCGCCTATCGCTTTTCTTTTGCATGGCCCCGTCTCATTCCCGAGGGTACGGGCACGGTCAACCAAGCGGGCATCGACTTCTACGACCGACTGATCGATGGCATGCTCGAGCGCGGCATTAGCCATATGCAACGCTCTACCACTGGGACTTGCCCTCCCACCTGCAAGACAGGGGCGGTTGGATGAACCGCGATATTGCCGGTTGGCTGGCAGACTATGCGGCGCTCGTCGCGCGCCGGTTCGGGGATCGACTGGAGGCTACTGCAACTATAAACGAGCCCTGGTGCGTGGCCTTTGTCGGCCATTTTCTGGCCTACATGCTCCCGGCTACCGGGATGTTCGCGCCGCTGCCCGGGCCATGCATCATGTTCTATTGGCACATGGATGCGCCGTTGATGCATTGCGCGCCAATGGCGCACGAAACTTGGGCATCGTGCTCAACCTGGGCATGGCCCAGGCCGCTACCAATGCGCCGGAGGATCTCGCCGCCACCGACCGGGCCGATGCCGTGTTCAATCGCTGGTACCTCGATGGTTTGTTCAAGGGCCGCTATCCAGAGATCATGGTCCAGTGGCTGGGCGAGTATCTTCCGGACGGTATGAAAACGACATGGACGTGGTCTCGCGCCCGCTTGATTGGCTGGGTGTCAACTACTACAATCGGGGGTTTTACAAGGCTTCAAGCCTTCCGGGCATGCCGGCCGAACAGGTACCTGACCGCTCGAAAAAACTGACGCCGGTGGGAAATCTATCCTGAGGGATTGGGCGACGTGCTGCGCCATTTGTCGAGACGGTATACCTCACTACCGATCTATGTGACTGAAAACGGCATGGCTGAAGTCGAGGGCCGAGACGATCCACGCCGAGTCAAATTCTATGACGACCACCTCAAGGTGCTTTTGATGGCGCGCGACCAGGATGGAGTCGACGTGCGGGGTTATTTCGCGTGGTCCCTGCTCGACAATTTTGAATGGGCCGAGGGCTTCAGCAAGCGTTTGGCATCGTGGATGTGGACTACGCAACGCAAGAGCGTACGCCGAAAACAAGCTATCGCGCCTTCCAGGGCATGTTACATAACGTTCGTTGGAATTCGCACGACCGCTCCGGGGGAGACGGCGGAAGCATCTAGACGGCGGAGATTGGTCGGTTCCGGGCTGGCGGATAATGCGTCGTCGTTCGCCACCGCCGCCATTACGACCAGTGCCATGTTGGATGCTCGAGTCTTTTCTCAGTTGGTGCGGAAGGCAGGTCCCCGACATGCTTCCTGGGAACCTGTTCAAGATTGTGGGTACGCGAGTGCAATCGTTTGGCATGGTCCAGATTGGTATTCAAGGCCGACGTCCCTGTCGACGATGGGCAGGATGATCCTGCTCGATCTACATCAGGCGTCGAAATGCCCTTTGGAGCTCTGATGTCCCGTCGCGGTCATACCAGCGTCCATGTGCGATGATCACGCGTTCCGGTCCCCATCCGATCATGGTTTGGATCAATTCCCGCGAATGAGCCGCTTCGCGCCTGAAGCTCGCGGCGATATCACGGGGGATGCTGCCATCGGGTCGCACACGCCTCCGAAGCGCAATATTGGCCTGTCCACCATGGCATTTTGGACAGTTCAAAGTTCTCGACAAAATCCGTGAGCACCAGCGTTCTGCTATCGCGATGGAAGAAAACGACCTCCTGATGAAGACGCGATACCGCCAGGCGCTGGTCGAAATCCCCCCGCCAATCTTCGGGGGAAGTGTCGCCGAGTTCATGATCGATTCGCAAAGTCCGACCTGGGTTGCTGCGCGGGCTACTACGCCGGGGCTACCCCAAGTGATCGCATCCTTAAAGCGGATCTGCCAGTCGGCACCCAAGAGTAATGGATCCAGTTGGGCGCGATCAGATGGCGTATCGGGCCGAGCTCCGCAACGGCACTGGAAAGGCCGTGCTTATCGGCGATGGGAGAATGCAGCCAAAGTTCACCGCTGTGAAGCCGAACGATTGTCATTCTTGTCGGGAAAGGCAAGCCGTAGAAACGAATCCATCCTCCGTCAGCGATCCCACGTTAGGAGCAACAGGCTTGAGTGTGTATAGCGGTTCGTATCCGGTTTGATCTTGCATCTGAAATATAGTTGTCATCGTTGCAGCATGATTTGGACCACCATAACGGCTTCCTTGTCTCAAAATTAGGAAGGAAATTTTCGGTAAACAGGATCTACTCACCTCGCTCATTAGCCAGTCTCGCAACGATGCGAGTTTTCGCGAATTTCGGCGTCCCTGTGCAGCTGCCAAATAAGCCTTTCGGTCCGGCCACCGACAGACCGAACGGTCGCAACAATCTCCCGTCACCGACGGCGATTGCGCAAAGTTCCTTTCCGTTCTCTCCGTCCGCCCGCCATTTGGTTGCAGCGCGTTGGTGTGCCGGGTCAGCCCAATCGGCGGACCGGGCAATCTCATGGCGCAATTGGTCGACCTTGGCACCAGCCCATTGCCGGGCGTCATCGCCGAACACGAGCCGCGATGGTACCTCTGCCCTGCGCAGCAAGCCCCGTTGCTGACGGCCGACTTATCCGCCTGCTGGAGCCATGGTGCGAGCCATTCCCGGCTACCACCTCTAACTACCCCGATCGAAAAGGAACGACTGCCTTCGAACTGTTCAAGAAGGCACTTCAAGAAGCCAGAGCTATGTAAGTCACGGCTCTGCCGCCTTAATCGCGATCGTTCGCACGACGCTCAGCAGCGGCGGACGTTTTTGGCCATACCATATATGTGGTTCGCAAGGACCTTGCTTCAAGATCTGACATGGCGGTACAATGCGGGCTCACGCATCAGGATGAGACCTCGATTCAAAGGAGTGGCGAGCCTATGCCAGCGACTGCCAGTATGTTCACACAGTCATTCTTCCACGGG
>JACADM010000207.1_pt1 | contig 22163 bp, 33 predicted proteins | sample 7512371 | NCBI WGS metagenome assembly JACADM01 (sample SAMN14389041, study PRJNA612141) | algae metagenome | isolation source: non-axenic algae culture | place: India: Navi Mumbai | collected 2017-01
TATTTCGACCCGCCAGTCGCCCAGACGCACCGAGCGTGCGATGCACCAGCATCGCGAGCGTGTGACTCTTCTCCAGTCGAGCAGGCCGCGGACCAGATCCGGAGCCGCTTTGTCGCTGCGGTCGTTGAGCAGGCGCGGAGCACGGTCTCCGAAACATCGAGAACGCGGTTCCTGAAGAAGCCCGTCTCGCTGTTCGCGATCCGGCTGAATTTCTTGAAACTCCTCCGACTGGTACGGCCCCGTCGTCAGCAACTGGATGTACTGCCCGAAGTCGTCCAGGCTCGAGAACCTCAAGCCGGCGCGTCGATTCTCGAGCGCGTCACGCTCCGCGTTCGAAAGCGGACGCCCGAGCGGGTGTGGATGATTCTGCAGATCGTCGAACTCCGTGTCCGACAGTTTCACAGCAGCCGTTTTCATAGAGGGTCTCCCTTCCGCGTGGCACGCCCGCCGAGGCCACTATCGACCCGTTCTCGGCGGCGGTGCATCCGAACCAGCGCGAATACCGGGGTGCGGCACAGACTTCGGGGATGAAGCCGCCGTTCCCTCGTGAATGGCCCGGCCCCGACCAACACACTGATCCGCACGCTGCTCGAACCGAGCGTGCTACCGCACGCCAGCGGTCCAGCACCGGGCTAACCCGGGTCCGGACCGCCTGCATAACCCGCAGGACCTTCGCGATCGCACGATCGAATCGGCCCTCCGCGCGAACCAGCAATCTCAGACGGTCGGCCCGATCACGGGCCCGGGGCGCGTCCTGCGAAGTTATCGAACGAAAATCCTTCCTTCGACTTGAGGAGGCCTCCCGCCGCGTCGATTCGTGAACGTCCGAGTTCTCGGCCGTTCCGAGAACGGCACCCGCTTTCACCGCGGGTGGCAAGTTCGGACGATCGCCACGAAGGATCGTGGCTGAAACCGCCTGGGTGGAAGCCACCCGCTCCATCGCAAGGGTTCACGGAGGATCTCATGTCTCGGATTAACACCAACGTTCAGTCGATTCTGGCCCAGCGTGCTGGGGCAGAACAACCAAACCTCGCGGGCTCGCTCGAGCGTCTCGACCGGTCTTCGCATCAACCGCGGCAAGGACGACCCGGCGGGTCTGATCGCGTCGCAGAACCTGCGTGCCGAGCAGTCGGCGATCGGTGCGGCGATCAAGAACGCCGACGCGCCCGACCAGGTGGTGAACATCGCCGAAGGCGGTCTCAACGAAGTCTCCATGCTCACCGGGCTCCAGGGCCTGCTCACCAGCACCGCCAACGACGCGGGCCTGTCCGCCGAAGAGAAGGAAGCCAACCAAGCAGATCGACTCGATCCTGCAGACCATCGACCGCGTTGCGTCGGCCACCTCGTTCCAGGGCAAGAAGGCCTCAACGGCAACCTGGACTACACCACCACCAGCATCGACAGCAACGTGTCGGGCTTCAAGGTCAACGGCGCGAGCTCGGCTTCAACGAGACCCGCGACGTCGATGTGCTCGTCAGTCGGCTCAGGTCGGCGGCATGGTGATGCCTTCGGCGGCAACAACATCGACCTGACCGACGCGGACTCAGCTTTCACGATTGAGGTCGCCGGCAACGAGGGCTCGCGTGAGTGAGCTTCACTCGGGTACAACCTGACCGACATCGCCGCGACCATCAACAAACTTCACCGATGTGACCCGGCGTCACCGCGACCGGGCAACGACATCAAAACCGTGTCCAGCGAGTACGGGAGCGCCGAGTTCGTGTCGCTGAAGGTCATCGACGACGGCGGTGTCACCGGCACGGGCGTGGACAACTTCGCCGCCGACACCAACGCCCTCGCCGGTTCGCCGACCGCGTTCAACGCGACGAACGGCACCACTGACTACGGCCAGGATGTTCGCGCGACCATCAACGGCATCACCGCGACGACCAAGGGCACGACGGCCTCGATCAACACCGATTTCCTCGATGTGTCCGTCGACCTCTCGACCACCGGAGCGACCACCCTCGGCTCGATCTCCGCCTTCACCATCACCAGCGGCGGCGGCAACTGGGCGGCCGCGTGGACATCGCCGGCAAGGTCGCTGGGCATCGGCAACGTTGCGGTCCGCGAGATCGGCAAGACGATCGACGGCGGGACGAACTACACGCTGTCGGACATCGGTTCGGGCAAGTTGCTGAACGTGGTCGACGGGGACCGTCGGTCGCAGGACGCGGTCGAGCAGGCGATCAAGGACGTGAGCTCGCTGCGTGGTCGCCTCGGCGCCTAGCAGAACACCGTCGGCGGCTCGATCCGTTCGCTGGGCGTCTCGCTTGAACACCACCGCCGCCGAGTCCGCGATCCGCGATACCGACTTTGCAGCCGAGACCGCGGCCCTGACCCGCAACCAGATCCTGAGCCAGTCTGCGCGAAGATCTCACGATCGCCAACCAGCCGCAGAACGCTCTGTCGCTGCTCGGCTAAACCCTCTTCTCCGACGACCCTCCAGTCTCCGGGTGAACCGCGAGCCGCCCTGACCCCACGGTCCGGGGCGGCTGTTTGATCCCGTTAGCATGCGGCTATGTCCAACAGCCTCTGGCACATCCGCGCGACCCGCTCCGCACGCGTCGATCGCGTCGTGGTCGGCGGGCATCGCCGGGATCTCCGCGTCGATGGCCTTCGAGTCCCTCGGCCTCGATGCTCTGGTCATCGACGGTCGGTATCCCGGCTGGGGCGCGCGGGCGGAATGCCGGCTTCCTGATGCGCGCGCGGCGGACAACTACGCCGCGAGTCGACGACCTCTGTCGCGAAGACGCCAAGGCTCTCTGGACACTCACCGAGAACCCTCACCCGGCTGCGCATCGGCATCGACCGACTGCCCCACTACGCGCAGGCGAGTTTAGCGGTCGCGTTCGATGCCGAGGAAGCCGCGCGCTGAAACGCTCGGCGAGACTGATGGCCGAAGACGGTTTCGAGGTCGAGACCCGGCAGGGCCAGGCGAGCACGCCGACGCGGCAATGGCGATACGAGCCGCCCCGGATCGGCCTTGTAAACCCGCGACGCGGTGTGTGACCCGGTCGAACTGCTCGCGTGGCTCTGCTCGATGCTCAAGCGGATGCCGATCGCGGAAACGACGCTCCAGCGCATCGAGCAGACCGACGCCGGCTTCGCCGTCGTCACCTCCCGAGGCACGGTCATGGCCGAGCAGGTGCTCATCTAACGCCTACACCGCGTCCCTGCTCCCCGACTACGCCCGGCTCATCCAACCAAACCGGGGCCAGATGCTCTCGCTCGACGCGTCCGGCCTCCCGGCCCACGAGCGGCTTGAGGTTCGCCTACTACGCCAACCACGGCTCAGAGTACTTCCGGCAGGACGACTCGACCGTCATCGTCGGCGGGTGGCGCAGGCACCACGAACAGGACGGACACTCGAACGAGCCGACGGCCGGCGTGCAGCAGGGCCTGGAGTCCTTCGCAGAGCGGGTCTTTGGGCGGCGACTACCGGTTCGCCACCGCTGGGCCGGGACGATGGGCTTCACCCCGACCATCTGCCGATCGCCGGCCCGCTCGATGCGTCGGACGCGACCTCGCTGTGGATCTGCGCCGGTTTCACCGGCCACGGCATGTCGATGGCCCACGAGCTCGCGACCCAGACCGCTCTGGCGATGAGCGGACGCTCCGAACTGCCGGACCTGTTCAGCGCGATGCGCTTTGCGGACGCACGCCGGATCGTACGGTACCCTTCGGACCGGCATCAACCGGGGACAGACGGGGGCATAGCAACAGACGGTAGCCACGTCTCGTTCGGGACGAGAAGGTCGTAGGTTCAAATCCTATCACCCCGATTTTTTAGGAACTGGAAACGCTTGTGAAGACACACGTTACGCGAATCCATCCACGTTGGGCATCTTGGAAGTGCAGACACCGTATTGCGTACTACGCATTAGGGGAGCACTGCCGATGCCGAGCAACGCGAAGAAGCGTTCACCCGTAAACCACAGACCCGACGCCGCCGCGAGCGTTGCCCTCCGCGCAACTCGTCACCGCGCGGCAGACAGGCGTGCGCTTCGCGACGGCGAGGGCGGACCGTACGTCGCCCGACCACCGGGCGTGGCCCGAGGGTCAATCGCGACCACCTGCCGACGTCCTCAAGAAATTCGATGAGGTACTCGCCGAGTACGTGCGCGGTCGGCGTGTGAGCGATCCGCTGGACTTCGGCGACGTCCTGACGGTCGGCGAACTCCAGATCCTGTGGGACGAACTCCGGTGCAAGAACATGCGGCCGAAGACGTGCCGCGATTACAAGTCGGCGTTCAAGTTCCTCGACATCGCTGACGTTCTGGACGTTCCGGTCGCGGACTTCGGCGTCGCCGAAATGGTGAAGGTGAAAGAGGCGATTCTCGACACGCCCGATCGTCGTACAACGACGAGAATCTTCCGCCGGATCACGGTCGCGTTCCCCGGACCGTCAGCGATCAACTCGGACGAATCCGTCGCCTGTTCACGTGGGGAGCAGGGCGGGAATGTGCCTCCGTCGACCGTCGTCGCGATCAAGTTAGCGGAGACGGAATTGAGCATGGCGGATGATCGAGTGAAGCCCGGCAGGCGTCGAGACAAGGTCGACGCCCGAAGCGGTGGCGGCGGTGCGACACCTGTCGCCGCCGCTCTGGGATGCTCTCGTGCTGCTCTGGAGGACGGGAGCCCGCCCGTCGGAGATCCTGTCGATGACGCCCGCACAGATCGTGCGACACGGGAAACTCGACCGCCGAGGCGACCACCTTTGGACGTACTACCCGACGCAGCACAAGAACGCGCATCGCGAAGGAGACGGGTATCAGCGGGCGATCAAACTCGGCGGGCGTGAGTTGCCGTCCGACGACTGATCGAGGGCCGAGCGCCAAACGAACCGCTCATCAACCGAGACGGTGACATCCATCTGTCTGGACGTGGCAAAGACCTGAAGGGTGCGTTCACGGCCGAGGCGTTGTCGGCGTCTGAAGACGGCGTGCAAGCACGCGGGTATCGACGAATGGACGCCCGCTGCGTCCGGATCCCGCTACTCGGCGGTGAAACTCGAAACCGGCTCGGCGATCCGATCCGCCCAGTCTGCGGCCACGCCGCGGCCGACGCGATCGACGACGCCTACGACCGCTCGCAGGAAATCATGGCCGAACGCTACGTCCTCACCCGCGCAGGCATCGCATTGGACGACGGCCACGAGCGGTACCGACGCATCGCCTGACACGCTTCCGACGAATCCGGCGATTCCGGGATACAATGGCTGAACCCCAAGGGCCACCAGCCGACACCACGACGATGGACGCTCGGCCGCGCTGGACCTTCGAATAGTTGAATCGCAGATAGACGAATAGTTGAACAGCGAACGGATGCCCCGGCCGGTGGTCGTGTGGCCCCGGCCTCGTGATCCATGACGAAGGGGCTCTTGCATGCGATGATCGCACGCTCGCTCAACTGCTGCCGCCCGAAGGCGAGCAGATTCTCTGTCCGTGAAGTCGCCGAGCGCACAGGCGCACCGCTCGGGTCTATCTATGACTGGATGAATTCAGGGAAAGCTCGAAGGGTGGCGGCTGCCAAACCGCCGCCGGTGACCACGGTGCAAGCGGCTGAGCGATGCCTCCCGGCGTGAACCCTACCCCGCGAGCAACGTGCCCGCCAGTCGGCATCGAGCAAGGCCCGGAACCGGGCAGTGCGGGCCGAACTGAAGCGGCGGAAGATGACCGCAAATAATTTTAGAGTCCTCCGGCCATTTGTTACGTCGCAAAACCGCCTGAATTTCGCCCGTCTGGCCGACGTTTCGCGTCCTCACCGATTGACCAACGGTCAATCCGTGCTTATGGCAGATTATTTTGGAAATCGGTGTGTTGAAGCGAGCAGTGGTCGGGCGATGATGGTTTCGACGCAAGTGAACATTCACCACCCTCGAAAGCAATTAAATAAACAATGATGAAAACCGCATAACCCTTCCAAAGCGAGAGCCACGACTCACGATCCCGATGGCGACCCTCGAAGTCGCGCGCATAGGCCACCCGGTCTGCGAGGGGACGGTTCGAAACTGGGTTGTGCGTGGCAAGCGGACTGACGCCGGACGTGTGCATCTGGAACACGAGCGACGCGGCGGCACGATCTTGACAAGCCGTGAGGCCGTCGCGCGATTCCTCAAGCGGACGCGACGGGAGCCTGTCGCCACCTGACTTTCCTTGATGGGGCTCGTTGCCCCGGTTTCGTCGCGGTCGAGTCGCTGAAAAGCGGCTCGTCCGTTTCGCTCGACCGCGGGCAACGCAGCGTGAATTTTCGACCGGTGACGCGCTGAACTGTGACCGGTCACGCAAAGGCGATCAGATGCATTCTACACCAAAGGACATTGAAAACACCGTTTCAGTCGCCGAGAATTTTCGGCCGACCGTCGATCTCGACGAAGCGCGCCCGGGTTCTCGACCGCTTGTTCGAACCGGGCGACACGGTCGAGTTTCGGGCGCTCCGACCGAAGGGCGCGCCGGGCTCAATCCATCGTGCTACGCACCGATGCCCCTCGAATCGCCGCTAGTCGAAAACTGGATCGCATCGCACCACCGGCCGACGTTCAGCGGCTTGTATTTCTGCCCGGCCGTTCGCAAGCCGCGCACCGCTGCTGGAAGCGGACGCGCAAGACCGAAGACGTTGCCTTCACGCGCTGCCTGTGGGCGGACTTCGATGGGCTCGCCGACGTCGATCCCGACGAAGCCGCGGCCAAGGTGCTCGCGAGCATTGCCGGTGCGGGTTTGCCTCATCCAACGATCGTCACCCACTCGGGTCGCGGCGTCCATGCGTTCTGGCGATTGAACGAGCCGCTTCCGGCCGACCGCATCGCCGCCCACCATCGCGCGATTCACCCGCTGATCGGAAGTGACAACGTCGGCGATCCGACTCGCCCGATGCGAATGCCGGGCACCGCGAATTACAAATGCGATCCGCCGCGTCCGTGCCGGGTGCTACCGAACGATGCGGTCTGGACGCTCAACGATTTTCCACGTCCCGACGAACGAGCGGAGTCGACCGAACGAGACGACGCCGACCCAGCGGACGCCGATGAGGTTCCGCGACTGCTCGCGCGGTTGAGCGCCGATCGCTGCGACGATTACCACTCATGGATCAAGGTCGGAATGGCTTGCAAGACCGTCTCGACTCAAACCGGCGTCGACTTGTTCGATGCCTGGCATGAGTGGTCGCGGACGTCGCCGAACTATGGATCGGAATCGCAGTGCCGCCGGAAGTGGAATTCGTTTCCGAGCGAATCGGAACTTCGCTTCGGAAGTCTTGACCACTGGGTGAAGGAAGATGACCCGCGCTGAGCCGCTGAAGTCGAGGGCGAACGCATGGCCGATGCCGGTGGACCCGCTTCGTGGATGCCGCGGCGTGGTGAGGCGTCGGGCGACGTGACGTCGGGCGGTGATCCACCGACGCCCGACGAGCGAAGCCGCCCGCGACGGTTCCCGTGCGACGTTCTCGACGGTCTGGAGTTCATTGCTGTTCGTGCGGGCTATTCGCAACGCAAGCCGTTCACCGAGTTCGAAGTCCACCAACACGGGAAGTGGCTCGGCGATCAGTTCGAACTTCGCGTCAGCGGAAACCCGTCGACCGAGCGGTTACGAACACGCGCGTAATCACGATGAAGCCGAAGGATCGGAAGAAACTCCGGACGTGGATCGGCGTGAACCTGCGCCGGAAGATCGGTCAGATCGCGAAGGCCGCCGAAGCCGAACAGGTGGAAGCGTGCGGACGGCCGCCTGCGATCGAATCGCTCAAGGCGATGATCGAACGGAAGATGCAACCGGCGTTCAAAGACGACCGCGGCTTCGCATGGTGCGAAACGCGCGGAACACGGTTGAAGAAATCCGGCTCGCTGAACTGTGCTGCACTCGCGAAGCGTATGAGATCATCCGAGCGTCCCCGACGGGCACCGCCGAAGGCGAAGACGATCGCGACTCGGGCGTTCAACCGAAGGCGATGCGACTGCTCCGAACGGCCGCGGCGGAGATCATCGAAACCCGGACGAAGTCCACTGCGATCTCGGACCGCGATCGAAGGCCGCCGCCGAGACGAGAGGAAGTCCGTCATCTGTTGACGGCCAGAACGACGAAGATCACGCTGACTCTCGATCCCGATGAGCACAACGGCGCTCGGGCGAACGTTCGATGCGTCATACGTCGGCCGTGTTCTCCGCCTCGTCCGCGACGGACAAGCGGAAGCCGGTTGGCAGAATCGTTGAGAACGAATCGGTCTATTTCCGCCACGACGCAAATGGCGAAACGTGGATCGGCCTCCGCCGCGATTTCTTCAACGGAGCGCGCGCGCGCTCACCTCTACGCAATCCACAGCGACAAAGACCTCCACACGCTGCTCGGTAAGTACGGACTGCTCGACGACGGCGATGACGGGCCGTCGGCTCGCACGTTCGACAGTGCCGACGACAGCAGTCCGCGCGTTCGGCTGGCGGTGCTGAACCGTGCGGCTCGCCGCCGACCTTTGGCGTTCGCGGAACCCGAAATCGCCGAGAACCCGGACCTTCCAATCTGACCGAACATGATGCAAACACGCACTTCAATTTTGAACACCATCTGCGCGGGCCGGTTTCGCCGAGCGGCGATCACGTGGTCAGCGCCCGCTGACCACCAAGTCGACGTCCAAAACATCGGCATTCCGTTTTGCTATGGGGACCAAGCGATTTCGCCCTCTAAATCGACGGAATCCGGCGGTCGGGGTCAACGGCCGCCGCGCATCTCGTACATGGGCGCGTACGTGCTCGCACACGTATGAACTCCGTGCGTGCGTATGGGTCGAACCGGCGCGGCGAATGGCCTCGTCGCCCCGCCCCTCAACCCCGAAACCGGGCCTCGCCTCTGCCGACTGGTAAACCGGTCCAAGCGGCACCCTCCCGAGGGAGGTCGGCCATGCCTGAACTCGACATCCACCTCCGAGGCGGGTCGTTCTTGACCCTCTGGCAACCCGCCGACCCGCGCTCGTCGCGGCGTCCGTCCACCCCTCGGCTGCTCTGGGTGCTGATCCTCCGCGTCCCTCACGCCCACCAGAAGCACGCCGGATGGTCGATGCCGGTCACCGGTCTCGCTCCGGCGACGACGGGCGGACCGGACGACTGTTGACCGTCCGAGAGGTCGCGACGAACCGCAACGGGCCGGTCGTGCTGCGTGCCGACCTGCCCGGCGACGCCTACCTCCGCGTGCTCGGTCTCGACGACCAAGACCCGGAGCACGTCGCCGCCCAAATGCTCCGGGACTGGCAGCACAACTGCTTGTTCTCCGACCGCCTCATCTTCGACCAACTCGTCCGCTGATTCTCATTTCCAAAACCCACATTCAGTTAACCAAACAAGGAGCCTCCAATGGTCACCGAAAACACGACTCCCGAACTCCAACTCGCCCGCTTCGTCAGCGCTCGCCGGAGGCGGCCACGCGGACTGGGCCAGGCAACCGGCTCCGAGAACCAACTACGGCAGTCGGTGCTCGACGAAGTCGTCGAGCCGCTGCTCTGCGATTTGCTCAACACGTTTGAGGATCGCGTCATCAAACCACTGCGATCGCTCGACGACTACCCGCTCACCGACCGATCGCTCGGCTTTGTCGAACGGTTGCGGTCGATGAGCCCGTCCGACAGCAGGTCTTTGGCGACACGTTGCTCTGGATCGGCGCTCATCGTGAAGACCGGCGTCGTCGGCGAAGCGCGCGGCGCCGTTGAACAGCGCCGCCGCTCATCTTTACGGCAACGAAATCGACAAGTTCCTCCGTCGCGACGGGGACATCGTCGAAACGTTGCACTCGGACGTTCGCTGCTGCGGACGCTCGGCGAACCGCTGGCCGCCGAACTGATGCGCGTTCGCTATGCGATGTTGTTCGGACGGTCGGCGAACTCTGAACCCGCTCTCTCCACTTGCTCAATTGAAAGGAGCATCCATGTATTTCGTTCTCAACGTGCTGGACAAGAAGGATCGCGAAACGCGGACCAACGTTCCGTCGACGGCACAGTTCTTCCCGCCGTCGCCTCTGATGCTGGTATCCGTCGGATCGAAACCTCGCTTCCGTTCGGTCAGCATCGAATCCGCTGGACGTCGGGGACTCGCTCGAAGTCTTGGCCGAACCCGATCCGACGGCGCGTCGCTTCGGTAAACGCTCAATTGATTGACACCTGGTCAATCAAAGAAAGGAATCTCAAATGTCTCTCGAAGCAATCACTCGGTATGGCGTTCCGTACCGGACGGACAACGAAGACGGCCAGCGCTTACTTCGCTGATGTCCGGACGCTGGCGGTGGGCTATGCGCACAAGCGATGCCGCTCGCGAAGATCCGAACCTGACGGATCAAGGTCGGCGCGCGTGTTGCCCAGATCGGACGCGAAACGCTCGCGGAACGAGGCGCTGCAGTTCGCATGAGTCCGTCGGCATGCTCGACTGCAAGAACTTCGTGGTCGCGCTGCGATCCACGAACCGAAGCAACCGGAAGATCCTCGCGGCTGAATTGCAGGCCCGCGAGATCCGCGACCACCTGCGCTCATTGTCGACAACCGACCGTCAAACGGCGATCGCAAAGATCGTCGAGTCGAAACGAAACTCGGGTTCTCGGCGGTGTTGACCGATCCCCTGCGCGAAGTCACGCCGCTGATCTCAAACGAGTTGGCCCAGCGATACCGCTCGACTTGGGTCGCGTCGCGCGATCGAAGTTGGCAGAAGCAACCGGCCTCGTGGCCGAACTGCTCGAACAGATGGAGTCGATCGACTCATCAATCCGCAAGGGCATTGAAACCGACGCAGATCAGACCGACGCTTCGCGAACGCATCGCGCGGCTAATCCAACCGATACCAACGAAGGGGCGTCGCTCGGAGAAATCCGAGCGGCGAGTTTATGAACAACGACAAGCAAATCGACAAACCGAACGATCCCGATCCCGATCGCGATTCACTCGGCCGTTTTCGACCGGGAACTCCGTCGCGAAGGGGATGCGGAATCCCGGCGTTGCGAAAGCGAACGCTTGCGCGGCTTTGAGCGAAACCACTCCGAACAAATCAAGTTGCTGATGAACGCGATGATCCGGAAGGCGATGAAGGGCAATGTCGCGGCCGCGGGACTCGTGTTGCGGTATTCGATTCCGGTGTCAACTACGATTTGCTCGAACGACTTCGCGCCATCGAACGTGCCGCCGGACTCGACGGCGGAGACCAACGCGTCATGCGATTGGAAACTCCGCTGCTGGAATTCGAATTCACTGACGGCGGCGAAGTCGTGACGGTGAAGAAAAACCGACGCCGATCCCCGATCGCGACATCGTCGACGAAGGGTCCGGCGATGAGTGACCTCAAGTCCCGACTCCGACGCCTCGAAGTCGCGCTGCACACGGCGAGCGCCGAGCGTCTGAACACGTTGCGAATCGACTTGGCGTTCGCGGCTAAATGCAGACGACGATGCGGTTCGACTCGCTGAACTTCGCGACGGCCGACGACGCCGACGACGCGATCGAACGGGCGATCGCCGAGCAGTTCCCGACGGGTGCGGTGCGGCTCTCCATCCGCTCGGGGAAGACGAACCGGTCCGGATCTTCGACGACGGCGGGTTCGAATCGCGGGTCGACGGCTCAAGACGATGAACCGGGACCAGCACTGGACGGCCGAGGCGATCGCCGCAGTCGCCCTCGCCCACGGTCTCGACAAATCTGGTGACGAAAGCGATTGACGAGTCTCGCAGGCGGTAGTTTCGAGGTGGACTGACACGTCATTTTCGACGGCAGTTGACCACCGAACCAATCCGGGACCGAGCAAGATGCCGACGATGCGTCCCACTGTCTCACGCCCTCACTCGCACCCGGCGACGCGCGCTCATCGAGGCGATCCGCAACAGGGCCAAGCGATTGTCCGGGGTGCTCACCCAACTCGACGTCGACTGCAAGGTTGAGGTCATCGCGGCGACGTTCGGCGAGTATCCCGACGACGCGACGGCCGTCGCCATCTTCATCGGACTGGACGACGATGCGCGGCGTCGACTCATCGTCAGTGTGCTGATCGCCGGAGTGTTTCGTGAACGAAGCTCGCCACAACAACTCCGCCCGACTTCATCGAGCCGAATCGTTGAGCAGAATCCGGTGCTCGTGTATTTGGCAAGCGTATCCGCCAACAGCCGCCCGACGTTGATTCACAGTCTCGCCGGTGCGTCGGCGCGTGTTGAGCAACACCGAATGCCCCGTCGGCGTCGACGACAAGCTCCGCTGGATCACAGCGTTTGCATGGCATCGCCTGACACGCCCATGTCGCGTTCTTGCGCGAGTTGGCCGATCGTTGCGCGCGACGAACGGCGAACGATGCCTTGCCGCTGTTCGTGGAGTTCTCCGGTCGGCGTGGCGGTGCGGGCTGATGAGCCACGAAGAAATGGCTCGCAGCTCGGACGTGCCGAGCGTGCGGGTTGCTTCGCTCCCGGCCGGTCGGCACGTCAATCGGGGCGAACTCGCGGCGCTGTTCGCAGCGTGCAACGATGGAACGGCCGCGGGTACTCGTGACGCTGCGATCCTTGCGTTGAGTTACGGGATGCGCGAAGCGAAGTCGCGTCGATCGACTACGCCGACGTCGATTTGGAGGACGGCAAGATCCGCGACGGGCAAGGGCAACAAACAGCGGGTCGTGTTCGTCGCGAACGGCGGACTTCAGGCGCTCCGCGATTGGGCGTCGATCCGCGGGACTCACGACGGACCGTTTCTGCACCCGATCCGTCGGGGCGGGCGAGTTGTCGATCGATCGTCGGGGATGTCGAGCCAGTCGATCTACGGACGAATCGAGCGACGCCGAAAGCAAGCGGGCGTGCAGGAAATGACGCCCCGACCTTCGGCGGAGTTTCATCGGCGACGCTCTGGATGCCGGAGTCGATTTGATCGCTCCAGCGGTTGGTCGGGCACTCGGACCCGCAGACGACTTCGCGCTTTGATCGCCGGGATGAGGCGCCTGTCAGGCTGGGGCGGCGTTGCTGCACTTGCCGTATCAGTCGCACCGATAGGAACCATGCAACGCTTCCGACCGCCCATCAAAATCCACGGCCGAATCGTCTCGATCGGCGACGCCGGACCGGTGACCACCCACGACGGCGACTCGTTCGCGACGAACTGGGTGCTGCTCTCGTCGGCCAGCGGCTCCGGGTGGTCATGGACGGTTCGGGGACATCCGGAAGGTGATCGCCGATTCGGAGATCGTCCAGCCCAGAAACGTCCGCCTCCGCTGCCCTGCCGCGTCCGACGGCGATCGACCCGACACCCGTCGGGACCGTGCGAAACCGTCAGGCGGGCTCTACAGGGCTGTTTGGGGTCTGGGGGTGTTCTGGGGCGATTCGGTACACTCCCCGCATGGCTACAACGAATACACCCTCGACGGTCTGGCAGCGGCGGGAACTGGAGCAGCATCTTGCGGCGTTCGAACGCTACTCGGGGAGCAGCCCGACAAGTATCGATCGAGATCAAGCAAGCCCGCTCACGAGTCAAGTCGATCGAGGGGTCTTGAAGGACAACGGCACGATCCCCTGACCGAGCACGAAGCTCCGAACGCGAATGGGACGAACTGCATCCCGACGCCGCCTCAAGTTGGTCGTCGAGCACAAGGGCAAGCGATATCAGCGGTGGTACTTCCCGGCCGAAAAGAGCAACAGCGGCAAGACCGTTCACGAATGGGACAGCGGCTGGAAGGAAATCGGCGACGTCAACCCGCCAGAGCGACTGAATAGCCGATCCCGACGCTACTTGAACAGCGACGGAGCATCCGTGCCGGACGTCGAGGCCCCGAGCGATAGATCGATGACGATTCGGTCGGGAATCCGATCGGCCCGCAAGTAACGACGACTGCGGGACTTGGAACGCGGGGCTCGCTCGCCTGATCTCCGTGAGTGGGACCGGCGTCTTCAACGCCAGGCGATTCGAGTTCGAGGACCATCCCGGACGCGAGCCCTTCGCTCGCCTCACACTCAGGACGCCTGACCTCGGCGGCGGATGCGTACCTTCGGCAAATGGTGCTCACAGCCAGACGCCGGGTCGGGTGCAAACCACCGTCCCGAGGATGCATCGATCGGGGCTCGACGAATACACGGCGAGTCTGATCGATTCCAGACGTCGGGGCGCCGGAGTTCGACAGACTTGTCCCCGAAATGATCGCGTTGGCGAACCGTGGTTTGACGGAGCAGGATCGTCGGCGTATCGGCGTCCATGTTCATGCATCCATGCATTCGGCGAGCGCGATCGCGCCTGCTCGGTGTTCAACAGCGGCTGTCGGATCATCCGCTTGATATCCGTCATCCCGTCCAACCCCACGGGACGAACGGTCGAAATGTATCACGGTCGGACGCTTAATGTCTGAACTGCGGAAAACGTATAGACACCGAAGCGGCCAAACCGCTTGTAGAGCGATTTGCGTCGCGACCACCACGTCGATGACTGTGGAAAACCCACGGATCCGCTGGGTGCCTTCACGATCACCGTTAGATACGTACCAGACGATGCGATCGCCCGGCCGAATGCTCGGTGCCGCGAACGACCCGGTAGTAAACGTGTTCAAAGTTGAGCAAGCGTAAGTGATCCATCGGGAACAACCCGGCGCTGGCAAGATCGCGATCGAACAACTGCTCGGCGTTCTCGAGCGATCGGGATGATCCACGTTTCGGCTATTCCCGTAACGAGCGAGGCCAGAGCAATCGATCGAGTTCGGCGACGGCTTCCCGTCTGGTTCGTCCGCAACCACGCGATCGGCCAGCAACCCCAGCGACTCGGCGTGCTCGTCTCCGAGCCATTCGCCCGCATCCAACGGTTTCGGATGTCCGGCCCTCGCACCCGTCCGCGAACGATGATCTTGCGGGCGTGTTCTCGCAGCGGACAAACCCGCGGCTCGCGGCCACTGATTCGATCGCCTCGCGCCGATGCTCGTCAGCGATTTCCAGACATTCGACCCCCGTCATCGATCGCAGCTTCGAGCATCGAATCGACGACGGCCGCCGCGTACGTCTTCCCCTCTTTGCCGGGCAGGCATCGCACGATCGGAACCCGACGCAGTTTCCCTTCGCCGATCCAGACGCCGGTCGCTTCGACCCGTGGTCGAGGGCTCAGCTCGATCCTCGCTTCACGGACAGGGACGCATCGACGGACTTCCAAAATCGCCGCTTGGTTTCGCCGCGATCGTTGCGGAGAAACGACTGGACGATCCCCGAAAGCAATCGCTTGAAACCTTTTGCTCGGTTATCTCCGCCGAGCGAAGCCGGAGCGTACGAGTCCGGATCTGCAAGTTGATCGAAATCGGCTACTAGTCGACCGGGCGTGAGCCGAAGACCGTATCGCTCGTGCATCGCATCGTTCAGTTTCGTCAGGTGCGTGCCGTCGCGGGTGACGAACGTCGACGCGCCTTCGCACACCACGCCAAGTGGAGTAGATCGAAGTTCGGCGGAACGCGGAGCGACTGGTCGTTGAGGAACGCCGTGATTTCGGCGACCGTGCTATCAACGATTCAGGGAACGCCGCGCAGGTCGAACGCCCGCGCAATCCGCCGTCGCTGTCGCAACTTCTTGTCGTCGATCTCATCGATCTCATCGAGGACCGTGCAGGGTACGCACAGATTGAGCTCGGCCGATCGATCGGCGAGCGTTTGGAGCGTGCGGGCCTCGTCGTTCCGCGAATCTTGGATGTCGAACAGGATGTTCATGTCGATCGCGACAAGCGGCGTCTCCGCGTACACGTCTGCGAACAGGTGGAACGAATCGGTGAGTTGCTTGCGGGCTCTGTGAGCGTCCGCTGGGATGCACCACGGCCAGGTTTCTCGCCGACGGGTGGAAGCCGCATCGACGCCAGAATTTCGCCTGATCCGAGCCCCACGCTGTGCAGATGGATGGCTCCACGTCGCCAGCGTTGGCGATCAGAAATCGACCATCCGAGCGGCTCCGCGCCCGCGAAAGCTCGGAGCGGTGAGCGTCTGGATGATCTTGATTCGCGGCTCGCGCTTCGCTCGGTAGAAAAACAGGTGCCCGGCGTACTCGCCGGGTTGGTCGTCGCGAGGATCAGCCGTTGATTCTCCGCGGCCTGCTTCAACAGCGATTTGGCGATGAACCCGGCGTTTTCTTCCCGGTCGGCGAGCCCGCTGCCCACGTCGATCAGCGGATCATCGGGGACGCGAAGTCGACCGTGAAGTCGTCGGAGGATGACGCTGGAACTGACTCGGGCTTTGACACGTGGACCAATCCCTGCATGGCGGTCTGGGTAGACTATCGAGCATGAGTTACCTTGCACAGCCCGACCGGCCGTCTGGCAGTCCCGTCAGGCATGGTTTGAGACGCTGCTCGACGAAACGATGGGCGCTGGCGGATACGCGGTGAGCGAACAGGCGTGCGTTGGTCGGCGAGGTCGAGCAGTGTTTTGTGCCGGTGCGTGGCTCTCGGTCATCGTGATGGCCGCCGCCGTCATCGATGCGTCATTGCGAGGTGGAGTGTCCGGGTTTCAAGGGAACACCAAAGACCTCATCGACGCCGCGCCGACGCCCGAAGTTGCAGGATTTGCGCGCGTCGGAACGCGGCGGTCCACGTATCACCCGACAATCCTGCGATCACTGTCGATCAGCAATGGACCGACCGCGAAACTGGAATCGGAAGCGCGTGACGCCGTGAAGCTCATGACCGACGCGATGTTCCTTACCCTGGGTATGAAAGAGGTGTTTGAATGGACGATCTCGACAATGAACCACGGCGCGTAACCGGCTTATCGCATTGGATTTGGAATTGGACGAAGAAACCGCCGACGCGATGAGGTGGGCAGCAAAACGATCAACAGCCAATTCGCGCGGTTCGAAATTGCCTGCGTTGGCGAGAGAAGGCAATTCGCGCGTATGGACTCCCGCATTTGCGGCGTAAGGTCAATGGTCATCCACGGTCGATACCCGCGACATTCGCGGAACGTGGCGAGATGGCCAGAGCATCGGCACGTGAAACGGCAGAAATGGCCGCCGACACGATAGCGTTCAGATTCTTGGCGCACCGCTCGACGAATGAACTGCTCATCGCCGATTGACCCTCCGTCAATCGCGGGTAGGTTATTGCGTACTACGCAATAACCACCGGACGGTCTGGGGGTGGAAAGCGGCTTTGCACAGAACCAAATCGGGGCTTGTTCGGGACGAAGGTCGTAGGTTCAAATCCTATCACGATTTTTTGGCCAGATGGCCTCGGCGAGCGCGCCGGGCCATTGTATTTTGCCCTCAGGGACTCGCGCGCGCCCGTCAGTTCTGCCAGAGGCCGTGCTCGATGCCGCCGAGGATGTAGATCGAGAAGGTGCCTTGGCCGGGGATCGGCATCGGTGGCATGGCGATTTCCGCGCCCGCGTCCCTGGCTGACGGCCGCTTCGATGTCGTCCACGAGCAGGTATGGGCGGACAACGGGCTTTTCGGTCGCGCAGGGACGGGACTCCGATGCGTCCGCCGCCGGCCAGATCGGCGGTGCGGGCGTTGCCCAGTTCGGGCACGGCTGGTTGAGCTCGACGCCGTGGGCCTTGGCCAGCCGCTGCAGGTTTCGTCGACGTTGGGCGTAACGATTTCAGTACACGCATGGAGGCCTCCGCTTCCGATTGCTGCTCGGGGTTCACCGCCTCGGCGATCTGATGCGTTCGGTCGGCTTCGGGTTCGCTGATCGCCGCTCGATGAGCAGAAACGGAGCGAGGCAGAGCGCGACCATTCTGGTTTGTGCCGTGGGTGTCATTGCATACTCCCTTGCATGATCATGATGAGGTTGCCGCAGGTGTCATCCAGCACTGCGGTCGTGACGAACCCATCTCGGTGGGCGGCTGGGTGAAAGCACGCCGCGACCTTCGAGCCGCTTGTGCTCCGCGGCAACGTCTTTGACCTCGAATGCGGTGAACGGGATGCCGTCTTCCATGAGGGCGGCTTTGAAGGGCTTGACCGCGGGGTGCTCGTCGGGCTCGAGCGAGAACCAGTACCGTCGGCCTCCGGGCGAGACAACGGTGATCCAGCGATGGTGACCCATCGGGATGTCGTGCTTCTTCTGGAAGCCGAGCCGTGGGTGTAGAACTGCAGCGCGCTTCTCCTGGTCGTCGACCGGCACGCTGGACAGGCTGATCTTCATCGGTCGCTCCTCCTCTTCGCGCCCGCGGGCCAGCGCTGGTGATTGCCTCCAGCGGCTCGCCGTGGAACCAGTGGAACTTGTACCTGCCCTCTCGCTCGACGGACACGAGCCCCGCGGCCTCAAGGACCTCGAGGTGCTGCGAAATCGCTTGCCGGGATGGTGATGCCGTGCTTCATGACCAGCCTCCCGCAGATCTCGAACAGCGACTGCCCGTCCCGCTGGACCAGCTCATCGAGGATGGCTCGTCTGGTCGGATCGGCGATGGCTCGGTACAGGTCGTCCATGCAATATCTCCGCGGACAATACGCAAGCCAAGGCTTGCATGTCAAATCCATGGAAGCATCGGCTTTCGACGCCATCGCCGATTTCGAGCCATCGCGATCAGTCTCGCTCGGTGACCTCCGGTCGATTCAGCGTGTACGGCTGGTCGGCGGTGGGTTCGGCGAACACCTGCGTTGTTCAGCAGTTGGAGGAGCGACGGACGCCGTCGAGCATCGTCTTCGGATGCGTGGGCGTCCTTGCGTATCACCGAGAAGTCACCGGTGGTTTCCAGCACCACCGATTCGACCTCGGTGGTTGAGGCGTTGTTCTCGCGATCGCGGCAAGAATCTCGCTTCTGGTGACGCGTTCGCGTCGCATGGTGGAGGTGAGGTCGGCCGCGGTGGTAGACCATGACCGGCTCGGCCTTGACGATGTGATCCACGAAGGCCCAGCGGGATGCGCTCCATGCCACGATGAACTGCAGGGCGATCAGCAGCGAGGCAGCGACGCCTTCTGCCAACGCGACATCGGTCGAGAGCAGGATGGTCGCGAGGTGGAGCCGAAGGCCACGGTGATGACCAGGTCGAAAGCGTTCATTTTCGAGCGTGCGCTGCCGCTGATGCACGCAGAAAAACGAGGGCGGCGTAGGCGGGCACCGACTGCTACAACTCTGAAGATGCCTTGCCAGCCGTCAAAGAACATTGGGAGCGGCGATTTCCATTGCGTCTCGCTCACTTCGCGCCGATGACCCAGATCGCGTGGATCAATCCGGGAAGTAGCCCAGGATGGTGAGCAGGATGTTCAGCCAGAAGTGGCCGCCGATGCCGACCTGCAGGAAGACGCCGACGGGCGGAATGATGAGGAGAGGATGATTCGAAGTAGGTCCATTGCATGATCTCCTTGAGGGGCGGTTGGAACCCGCGAGGCATGCTGAGACCGTCTCGTCGGACCTTCCATGAAACCTGTTCATAGTGCGTTGAGGCTCTTCGGGCGGCAGGGCGGTTTGAAAGCCTGGGGAGCATCGTGGGCCGTTTTGGTGCGCGTCGGGCGTGCGACAGCGCGCGTCGCCTCTGGCGGATTCGATGCGGTCCCTTGGCGGCTGGGCGAGACCGCCTTGGCGCTCGAAGTCGGCGATTCAGGGCGCGGTCGGCGGAGGATTCCGAGCCCGGAGGAATCGATCTCGTCGTCGATCATGGCCTGTTCCTGGCTGATTTCCTCGAGGTCATCGCCGACGGAGGCGAGGTTCTGGAAGCGGCGGTTTCGGTGGAGAGGGCAACGATCTCGGCGCGTGGGTGAGGGCGGTGCGCAGGCGGCTGGAGGGATCGCTGGACATCAGGGCGCTCGATGAGTTCGAGCAGGTCTGCCATGGAGAACTGCATCCGGGCGGCGATGCCGGGGAGGGTGTCCGTCCTGGAGGAGGCTTTGAGGGGTGTCTAGGAGGTCAGGGGTCAGCTTGATTGGGTTTTGTTTGCATGCGGGCATTGTGCGCTGAGGGCCGGGTGGTGCAAAGGGTTTGTTTGGGTTTTGTCGGGTCCGTGACAGGATGTTGTCGCCAGCAGGGAAGGATCGCCGGCCAAGGAGCGGTGTGGCTGGCGAAGCCCCATCCGTCCGCTGCGCGGCACGTTCTTCCGCGGGAGGATGGTCGTTCTGCGTTCCGCATAGCCGCCTCAAGGGGCGGCCATGCCACCGTGACGCATCTGCTGCTGAGGCATGGGGGAGGCCGCTCCCTTCCGGTCGCGGCTCGTCGAAACGGCTCAGCCACCACCGCGACGCTGCGCGTGTGCGGGCGGTGCGGTGTTCCCAGAGATAAATGCCTGCCAGGTGCCGAGGTGAGTCGGCGGCCATGATCAGGATGGTGATGCTGGTGGCGGTCAGCGTGAATGTGGCCGGCATGTCGTCAGGGCCTTCGGCGGTGTGGGTGTGAAACCGTCGTGTTCGGGGACGAGGCGGTTGAGCCAGGCTTCGAGGTCGCAGCTGGCGCTGGGTCGGCGTTTTCCTGGATGATGAGGCTGGCCGAGGTGTGGCGGACGAAGACGGTGCAGAGGCCGATGGTGGTATCGGCGGCGACGATGTCGCGGACCTCGCGAGTGAACTCGTAGAGGCCTGGCCTCGGGTCTGGATGGTGAGTTGCTTCGCGTGGGGCATGGGGAAGGGTAGTCGGTTTGGGCAAAAGCATGCTCAACGTGGGTTAAGCATGCGACCGTTTAACCCCTCTCATGCGTCCGCTGTGCGGCCACCTTCTCACGCGAAGCCGTACATGCCTTTCTTTACCGATTCAGCAGAACCGCTAAGTCGCGACTGACGTTGTTTGCAACAACTATGTCAAGATCCCCATCGCCGTCCAGATCGCCCGATGCCGCATGCATGGGTTTTCCCGGTTGGGAAGCTCTTTGAGCCGCGAAACTTCCGTCGCCATTGCCCAGCAGCATGCTCACGTCGTTGCTCGTGTTGTTCGAGACAACCATGTCAAGATCACCATCATTGTTCAGATCGCCGAACGTCAGATGAATTGTTCCGCTCCCGCGGCAAAATTGCCTGGAAAGGAAAATCGGCCTGGCCGTTGCCGAGCAGCACGATCACGCGTCGCCGGTCGAGCCAACCAAGTCCAGGTCGCCATCACTGTCTAGGTCAACCAACGCTACATCGAGGCGAACCCCACATCAAAATCCGCGCGAATGGAAAGCTCGTCGCCGCGGTTAAGCAGCACGGTTACGTGCCTGCCATGAGTATGGCCGACGGCCATATCGAGATCGCCATCGCCGTCCAAGTCACCCAACGCCAAACTGGTGACCCTATCTTCATCGTCGGATCGCAGGTGCGGCGGCACGTATTAAGACACTCCGACGCGTCGTTGAGCCGCGAAGGTCCCATCGCCCTTGTTCAGCAGAACGGTCACATGGCGGCGTCGCCGCCATGTCGAGATCGCCATCGCCGTCCAGTCACCCAACGCCACATCGCGAGGTCAAACCCGGCAACACGCTTTTGGGCCATGAATGCCCCGTTGCCTTTGTTTAGCAACACGCTCACATTGCCAGGTTGGCCGCCGCGTCCATGTTCCCAACGGCCATATCGAGATCACCGTCACCGTCCAAGTCGCCCAACGCCACTTTGTAGGGCTCACCCCGCAGCAAAGCGTCTCTGGTCGGCGAAGGTCCCACTCCGTTGTTTAGGAACACGCTGATGAAGCCAAATACACCGTTCGTGACCATATCGAGGGTCACCGTCACCATCAAATCGCCCAAGGCAACGCTAATCGGCTGTAGTATGTTGGGCCGAGGCCCGATCACTTTCTGGTGGAGGTCGAAGGCCTGCGCTGCGGCTCGGTCTGCTGCTACGCTCGCTACTACGGCCAATAACGCAAGCCGAAGGGCGTAGATGGACGGGCCGACTCAAAAGGTCATTTTGCGCAATAGTGAACGGTCTGTAAGTCTCGCATGGCGTGGTCTCCCTCGGGCAAGTAGTTCAGTTCAAGTGTGGAGCAGGAAGTGGTCGACGAACCGGCTGAATTCATGGACGCATGGTGCCCACAAATCGACTTCATATTACCGACGAGGCGGTAACGCTACCACACACGTCAATGGAGTGTCACCAATTGGTGACCATTGTCAGTGATCTGGGACCACCTAAATAGGCTTCGGCAGGTTTTGCTTTGCATGAGCCGTTGCTGCGCCGTCGTAGTTGGGAGGGCAATGTCATGTTCGACACAGATGCGGCGGCGCAAAGGCAAAACCACGCCCGTGTAGCCTTCGTTCTTCGCGGAAGACGGCACGAAATGCGTGCGCTCGTCAGAAGTGACGAGAACTGAGACGTCGGTCTTCTTGT
>JACADM010000153.1_pt1 | contig 22057 bp, 39 predicted proteins | sample 7512371 | NCBI WGS metagenome assembly JACADM01 (sample SAMN14389041, study PRJNA612141) | algae metagenome | isolation source: non-axenic algae culture | place: India: Navi Mumbai | collected 2017-01
CTGCGGATCGCGAAGACGCAATAGTCTTCGACGATGTCGCGGAGGTTCGCGCTCGATGGAACTGCGGATGGATTCGAAGACCGCCACGCCCGTTCGCGCATGTGACTGGAGGTCGTCGTTGTCGTTACAACGCCAGTCCGAGATCGGTCAGGCGGTCTACCGGGCATTCGAACGGGATACTGAAGGTGACGAGGATCGCACCGAAGTCGTACACGATCATTTCGACGGTCGCGTCGGTGGCGTAGTCGCCGATCGCAACGCTGCCGATGTTCACGAGCAGCCGGAGCGGGCCGGCTGATAGCCGAACCAGCCCGGCGACGGGCGCCGGCCGCGAACGATCTGGTAGGGCGTGGCGTCCGCGGCGAGTTTGCGTGCGTGATCCAGATCGATCTGGAATCCGGCGTCGTAAGCAAACATGAAGCGGCAGTTTCCGGCGACGCCATCGCTGGATCCGGTCGAACCTGTCTGGTTGGTCATTGGAGCGTTTCAGGGTTCCGGTAGGGGCCCGGCCCAGATTCGGACGCGAATCAGTGAACCAGGGAAGCACTCATTATCCAATTTCACATCCTTCCTTGCCAGCGGTTGAGAAGTCCGGCTGCAGGCGAGATTTCATGCGGCAATCGCCCCGGCTTGGGCTACATTGCCTAGTCGGCCTTTCATGGCGGCCCGAGCAGGGAGCGGGCGTCGGGGTCGTGTCTTGGAGGAGACAAACATGATGAGTCGCGCTGTTGTGCTGGCGTGTGTTTCGGGCTGTGCGGTGTCGATCGCGCAGGCCGCCGATGTGTCCTGGGCTGTCGCGACCGACGGGTCTTGGAATGTGGACACGAACTGGTCCCCGATTATGGTGCCGACCGGCGCTGATCGGGCGATTCTGGGGTTGTCCGGGCCGTACACCGTGGAGATTGCTTCGAATTCGGACGCGTCGGGGTCCGTATCGAGAACCCGGACGCCGTGCTTGAACTCAGCGCCGGTCGGAGTCTCGACCTCGGCGCCGACGGCCTGTTCAACGACGGCTGGATGATCGTCAACCCGAACTCGGCTGGCGTCACAACGACATTGAACCTGTCGCAGAACTGCACGATCGAGGGATCCGCTTCTCACGCTCAACGGGACGTCTTCGCGGGCCCGGCTGACGGCCGATGCCGGTGTCATGTTCACGCACGGCACGACCCACACGATTAACGGCTACGGTCAGGTCAGTGCTCCGTTCAACAATCTCGGTTGATGGTCGCCGATGAGCCGCTGCAAACCCTGCAGGTCTTTCCAGCGTCCGCTTTGAACAGCGGTGTACTCTCGGCGATCGACCAGGGCACACTCCTGCTGCAGAACACGTCCATCGACCAGACCGGTGGCGGGATCATTGAGGCGAACGGCGGAACGGTCACGCTCACGGGATCGACTGTGGTCGCGGGCACTCTCCTGAACAGCGGTGCTCCGAATTCGGTGGTGGGCCTGGAGACGAACACGCTGGTCAACGTCGACCGACGGCGAGGTGCATCTGAACGCGGGACGCACTGTCAGCGTTCAGGGAGGCTCGCTCATGAACAGCGGGTTGTTTCTGGTTAACGAATAGCCGGTGCGACAACCACTTTGGCTTCGTCGAGCCGACGATCGTCTCCGGACCGGGGACGATCCGGCTCAACGGCCTCAGCAGCCGCCCGCATGATCGGCACAGGAATCAGCGTCGAGAACGCCGCAGCACAGCATCCGAGGGTTCGGCCAGATACTGGTGGATCTCGTGAACAGCGGGGTGGTGATCGCCGATGCGCGGGCGAACTCCCTCGATGTCAACGGCGGTATGAAGACGAACCTGTCGACGATGCGCGCCGAATCGGGCGGCACGCTCCAAATCGCGTCGACCACGGTGGATCAGTCGGAGAGAGCGGAGCTTTCCGCCGACGGCGGCGTCGTGCAGATCGGTACATCGACCATCAATAACGGGCGCTGGTGAACAGCGGATCGGCCGGCTCCGATGCGGTCATCACGTCGACGACGACACTCAACGATGTCACGCTGGAAGGCCAGTGGACCCACAACCCCGGCGTGACGGTGACGCTTCGAGGCGTGATCGACGGGCCAGGCACACTTTGTGAACATCGGGAATGTCGGAGCGACCACGACTGTGAACGCCGATGAGGATGTAGTGCTCGCAGGTGATGGGTCGATCCGTCTGGGCGGGACGTCGTCCCAGCGCGGATCATCTCGGATGCCGGGGTGAACATCACGCAGGGCATGGATCGTTCGGTCATCGGATTCGGCCTGCTTTCGGGTTTCGTCAACAACGGACTGGTGCGAGCCAACGTCGACGGCCGGTCTTTGCTCGTCAGTGGCCAGGACAAGGTGAACAACGCGGTCTTCGATGCGGTGGACGGTGGGATCCTCGAGCTTCAGAGCACTACGTTCGACCAGACCGGTGGCGGTCTGATCGAAGCGGACGGTGGGACGGCCTCGTTCTCGAACACCACGATGCTCGGCGGAACAGTTCGCAATACCGGTGCGCCGGCTCGGAGATTTCAATCGAAACAAACACGTTTGACTCGGTGGTGATCGACGGTGATTCGACCTCGTTCCCGGGCGAACACTGACGATCGGCGGCAGCGTCCTCACAAACGACGGTTTGCTCAGCGTCAACCCGACGAATGCCGGAGCGGTCACAACGCTGAACGCACTGGGAAACACGGGGATCGCTGGATCCGGCGGCATCCTGCTCGGTGGCACGGCGTCGCGGGCGGCTGCTGAACGCGGCCGGGGAATTGTTGACGCTCGGTGCAGGCCAAACACTCAGCGGTAGAGGTCGCATCGACGCCGAGACACTGGTCAACGGCACGCTCGCCCCCGGGTTCAACGTCGGAACGATGGCCGCCACACGCCCTGTCGCGCTTGGCGATGGCTCCACCTTCGCCTGTGAGCTTAACGACGACGGTGCGTCCGATCGGTTCGACAGCAGTTCCGCCGTCGCGCTCGACGGCACCCTCGAGATCTCGTTCCTGATGGCTATACGGCTTCCAGCCCCGAAGCCTTCGAGATCATCACGACAGGTGCCAACGATCGGTCCGGCCGCTTCGATCAGGTCATCGGCGACGCGCCGCCCGCCCCACTGGTGACGCGAGTGGTCTACGAGAGCGACCGGGTCCGGGTCGGGTTTGTGTGCCCCGCCGATGCCAACCTCGACGGCGTCACCGATCTGGGCGACCTGAACGCGGTCCTCGCGAACTTCGGCACGAACGCCAGCCTCGGCGATCTGAACGACGACGGTGCGGTGGACCTCGCCGACCTGAACCTCGTCTTGGCGAACTTCGGGGTGGACTGCCAGGACTGACCCGACCTGAAACGATCGCCGAGCTCCGGCCGCGTGCAAGCAGTTTGCAGCACGCGGCCGTTTGCGTTTTGCGAAGCGTTCGCTGGTACAATCCATCGCCTCGCTCCCTTCCTGGAGCCCGCGGTGATCTCCCGACGCCACAACAAACCCATCCAACTCGACCTTGAGATTCAGGCCCAGCCGGACGATTCCGCGTGCGGCCCGACGTGCCTGCCGTGTACCGCTACTTCGGCGACGAGTGTTCGCTCAAAGATGTGGTCAAGAGCGTCGCGTGCACGGCGACGAGACCAACTATCCCGGCACCCTTGCGGTCATGCTCGGCAACGACGCGCGCGCGGGGCTACAGCGCGTCGCTGTTCACCTTCAACCTCCAGGTGTTCGACCCGACCTGGTTCGACGGTTCGACGCCCCGGCGACCCCAAACTCCTCGATGCTAAGTTGCGCGAGCAGGCGAGGGTCAAAGCGGGGTTCGATCCGCGCTTCGGCCCCGCGACGGAGGCGTACCTCGGGTTCCTCGAACTGGGTGGGCAGGTCCATTTCCGTGATCTGTCGTCCGGTCTGTTGGCATCGTTTATCCGCGCCGGGTACCCGGTGCTGACCGGGCTGGCGCGACCTACCTGTACCGATGCGCCCGTGAGTTCGGGCCCAACGACGATTACGACGACATCCGCGGCACCCCTTCGGGCCACTTTGTTGTGCTAGACGGGTACGACCCGGCCCGCCGGCTGGTGTCGGTCGCCGACCCGCTCGCGGACAACCCGGCGATGTTGGACCACAAGTACACGGTTCCCATGTCGCGGCTGGTCGCGGCGATCATGCTGGGCGTGCTGACGTACGATGCGAACCTGCTGATCGTCAAGCCCAAGCGGGAAGGCCGAGGCGCGCGTGACATCCCTGATCGTGGTGGACAATCCGGAAGCGATGGAACCTGCACATCGACGGGCGACGATCGTTTCATCAAAGGATTACCTGACCGGGGCGGTGCCCGTCACCGAACCGGGCGCGTCTTCAACCTCTGTCGGTCGTACCGATACCAGTCGGCCGGCTACTACGTGTCGCTGCTCGCCGAGGCGCGGGGACAGCGTCCGCTCCCGGCGATCACCGCCATCCAGGACCTGAAACTGTCGCCGTTGATGCGGCTGGTCTCGCAGGATCTCGACGAACTGGTCCGGAGCAGCCTGCAGCGCATCAAGTCCGACGAGCTTGAGCTGAGTGTCTACTTCGGTCGAAACATGGCCAAGCAGTACGACAAACTCGCGAACGCCCTGTTCAACGCGTTCCCCGCGCCGATGCTCCGAGCGCGCTTCGAGCACAACGGCGTCTGGCGTCTGGCCGGCGTGCGAGCGATCGCTGTCGGCGAGGTCCCGGAGTCCCACCGCCCGTTCCTCGCCGAGCAGGCGCAGCGTTCGCTGAAGCGTGCCCCACGCAAAAGCGAAGCCGGAAACGGCGTTCCGATTCGATCTGGCGATCCTCCACGAACCGGGCGAGGAGACCGCCCCGTCCTGCCTGACGCGCTCAAACGGTTCATCCGGGCCGGCGAGTCCATGGGTATCCGCTGCGAACTGATCGAGAAGGACGCGTACGGGCGGATCGCAGAGCTCGACGGGTTGTTCATTCGTGTCAACACGGGCGTGAATCACTACACCTACCGCCGCCGTGCCGCGGCCGAGGGCTTGTCGTCATCGACGACCCCGTCTCCATCGTCCGCTGCACCAACAAGGTCTACTCGCCGAGACGCTCGCGGCATCGGATCGCGACACCCCGGACGATCACGTTTTCGAAGGAGCGCTGCCGGTGTGCCCGCGGAAGTTGGTCTGCCCTGTGTCGTGAAGAAGCCGGACAGTTCCTTCTCGGTCGGCGTACTCAAGGCGGCCGACGAGGCAGAGCTCCGCGCCATCACGGACCGTCTCGAAGAAACAGACCTGCTGGTCGCGCAGGAGTTCGTGCCCACCGATTTCGACTGGCGTATCGGCGTCCTCGGTGGCGAACCACTGTACGCATGTCGCTATTTCATGGCTTCCGGCCATTGGCAGATCGTCAAGCGTGATGACGCAGGCGAGCTCAAGAGCGGCGACTGGCAGACCGTCCCGATCTCGGAGACCCCGAAAGCGTGATCGTTTCGCCACCCGCACGGCGGAACTGATCGGCGACGGCCTCTACGGCGTCGATATCAAGGTTGTCCGGGGCAAGCCGGTGGTCATCGAGATCAACGACAACCCCAATCTCGACGCCGATGTCGAAGACCAGATCATCGGCCAGCCGCCTCTACGACGCATCATGAACCACTTTCTCGTTCGCATGGAGGCCCGCCGGTCATGACCGAATCAACCCGTGGTCATACCGCGCAAAGCGTTCTCCTGCACCGGTGTCGAACTGGAGTACATGGTCGTCGATCGCGAGTCGATGAACGCGCCCGATCGTCGACGAACTGTTCGTCGATAACCGGTTCCTACGACTCGGACATCCCGCCGTCGGACGAGACACCGAACATCTCGTGGTCCAACGGTTCCGCTCTGCACGTTGTCGGTGAAGACCGACGAGCCGGTGGAGCGTCTGGAGGACTCGCCGCTGAGTTCCAGGCGAATGTTGATCGCGTGAACGTCTCGAGCAGTTCGGCGCACCTGCTGCCCGCGCGGTACACCCGTGGATGGACCCGATCGCTGAGATGCGACTCTGGCCGCACGAGGCCAACCCGATCTACGAGGCCTTCGACAAGATCTTCAACTGCAAGGGTCACGGCTGGGCGAACCTGCAGAGCACGCACATCAACCTGCCGTTCTCGAACGAGGAGGAGCTCGGACGCCTGCACGCCGCGATCAGGATGGTGCTCCTGCTGATCCCGCTCGCCGCCGCTCGCCGATCCTCGACGGCCGTTGGAGCCCGATCGCCGACCAGCGTCTTGAGGTCTACCGTCGGAACTCGGTTCGTATCCCGGAGGCGGCGGGCCAGGTGATCCCCGAACCCGTCTTCACACGCGTGATTACGAACAGTCGATCTTCCAGCCCCTATTCACGCGCTCAGGCCCCACGATCCCGAGGGCATCCTGCAGCACGAGTGGGCGAACTCCAGAGGGTGCATCGCCCGGTTCATGCGTGGTTCGATCGAGATCCGCGTCGTCGACATCCAGGAATGCCCGGCGGCGGACCTCGCGGTGGTCGCTGATCACCGCCGCGGTCAAGGCGATGTACGACGAGCGCTGGATCTCGTACGAAGAGCAGAAGTCCTACGACGTGAAGACACTGCACGAGGTCCTTCTCGACACGATCCGCTATGCCGAGCGCACACGCATCATGAGCGCGCCCTTCCTCCCGCGTTCGGATGGACGGTTCGACCGGCTGGGCCGGCGACATGTGGGTGCGTCTCTTCGACGAGCGCTGGCCGATGACACCGAGTTCGCGCCGACGCTGAGAAAAATGCTCGCGAAGGGCACGCTGTCATCACGAATGAACCAGACGATCGGGCGCTACCCGGACCGCTCGCAGTTGAAGCGGATCACCGAGGACCTCAGCGCCTGTCTGGCCGAGGGCCGTCTGTATGGCTGCTGAACCGTTGGCGGTTGTGGTCACCTGCGAACACGCTGGGAACGAGTTGCCGATCGAATGGACGCACCTGTTCGATTCGCCCGAGGCGAGAGACGCACTGCAATCGCACCGGGGGGATATCGGGGCGCTCGACATGGCGGGAATGATCGCACGCCGATTGTCCGCGCCTCTGCTCGCGTGGCCGGTCTCTCGCCTCCTGATCGAATCGAACCGTTCGCTCGATGCGCGGACCTGTTCTCGTCGTTCTCCCGCGGCCTCAGCGATACCGAACGCGGTACTGGTCGAGCGGTACTACCGGCCCTATCGCTCCAGCATCGAACGACTGATCACGGCGATGGTCGCGATGGGACACCGCGTGCTGCACCTGGCGGTGCATTCGTGCACCGACGGTTCGATGGGGTAAAGCGGGAACTCGAACTCGGTCTGCTGTTCGACCCGGCACGCCTTTTCGAGGTCGAGATCACCGGCGACGTCCGCGGCTGGTTCGATCGGCATGTAGCGGATTACCGGGTCCGGTTCAACGAACCGTACCTCGGCACGGACGATGGCTCACATCGTTCCTGCACCTGCTTCCCGGATCGAGCGTACGCTGGCATCGAACTCGAGCTCCGTCAGGGTTTTCTGTCCAACCCAACCGAGGCCGCCGCGTCGCCCAGGCCACCGCCACCGCGATCGAACGGTGCGCATCGGGTTGCGAGCGGCGTAACGCGCCGCCGAGGAGGCAGGCTACGGCTCGATCCATTCGGAGTTGGTCAGGCTTCCGTCAGGACTCCACGCGAAACGCCCGGCGATGCCCGCTGTGCTTCAGCCACAACCAGTCCATCTCCATAGCCTGAGAATCGATCACAGCAAAGTGAGATCGTCCTGCTTCGCTCCGCTCCCGGTCGGGGTCGCGGTCGATCAGGTCCTCGGGAAGATTCGGTGAGGGCCGTCGCTCGGCGTTCCCGGCGTGTTCGGGGCGAGGTAACAGCCGGCTCATAAGAGCAGTCCGTTCCACGCCTCATCGAAGATCGGGCCGTCGAGATGAACCGCGCGAGATCGGATACGCAACTGCGTGCGACTTCGCGTCGTAGAAGTGCCACGCGACGACCGGCTGGTGCTCGATCTCCGCGGTTTTCGAGGCTCGTCGGTCCGTGTGGCAGCGGAGCGTAAGCGTGTCCGGATCGACATGCCGCAGCACCACCGTGCGGGCACGCGGCGACCCGTCTGTTGCACTCGCCGTGCACAGCGTGGGCGTGCGGAAACTGTGGCGGCGATCTGCGACCGCTCGCCTCAGCATCGTCCAAGCCAGCCCGGTATCTCTGCCAGTTCCGGGGCCGCAGCGCCTTGACTGTCCGCCTCTTTCGGGCTTTGGTTCATAGGTGAACGCTAGCCCGGTCCTCAGTATTCGTCACGGTTTGAACCCGTTTCTCGAGGGTTCGTCGAGCATTTCCGCGAAACCAACCGCCACGAATCGCCAACCAGGTGGTACAACCCTCGGCGACCGCCCTGTCGCCCGAAGAGACCTCTCATGACCAGAAACTTCACCAGACTTTCCCTGCTCGCCATCGGCTCGGTCTCGATCATGGCGAGCGGCTGCCAGAACTCCGCCGGCCGACTACGGTCGGACGACCACCGTCCCCGTCGACCAGCGCCCGGTCCTACGAGCGTGGTCTGGCCTCAAAGGACCTGACCGCCGCGACCGACGACATGGTCCGCTCCATCGCAACCAAGCCCGAGATCCGCGACAGCCCGTACCGTGTGCAGATCGTCATGGCCGATGTCGTGAACCGAACATCGATGCCCGCGCGGAACTTCGACATCTACCTCGCCCGGATCCGAGCCCTGCTCAATCAGACCGACTCGCGATACAACATCGGCTTCGTCACCGAGAAGTCGCGTCGAGCAGGCTCCGCCGCTCCGAGGGCCTCGATCCGCCGGCGGTTCGTCGTACGCCTCCAAGGCCGACTACGCGCTCCAGGGCGAGTTCTACGACCTGCCCAACCAGGGATCGAACTACTACCTGCTGACCTTCCAGATTGTCGATCTCAACGACGGCGAGATCTACTGGGAGAACTCGTACGAAGTGAAGTTCGATTGAGCGGCGGGGTGTTTCTCATGCACACGCTCTGTCGGTATCTCTTCGCCGCCGGCGCGTCGATCGTGCTGGTCGGATGCAGCTCACCGCAGATCGACACCACCCGCCTGACCTCAACGGACATCGTCAAGATGACCGACGAGATGACTGCGTCGTTCGCTGGCGACGAGGTGATCGGTGAGCGTACCGAGGGCAGCGACGAGTGGGTCGTGTCCATCGATCGCGTACGCAATCTCAGCGAGCACCCGATCCCGATGCGTGAGCGGCTGGGCGACGATGGCCCGGCTTCGGTCACGCCTCGCCCAGACGGACTTCGCCCGTCAGCGCAGCATTGTCTGGGTGCTCCCGCCCGATCTCTGGCGACAGTACGACGCCGCGACATACAACCCCGGCACGCGCCGACTGCCGACTCACTCGCTCCACGCGACTTTTACTCTGACACCATCAGTTCGCTGGACATGCGGACCGACTCGTACCTCTGCGTTCACGCTGACGGATCTCGCCACCGGGCTGGTCATATGGGAAGACTTCAGTGAAACACACCAAGCGATCGGACGCGTTCAACTGAACCATGAAACGGTCCCCGGACATCCCGCAAGCAATGCACAGGACGGTCGCGCTGATGAGCGCGGGTGGTCTTGCGATCCTCGGGCGCATCATCATCCGCGACCGATCCCACGCGCGCCGCGACATCGTTCTACGCGGGCAACTACGCCGATGCCCGCGATGCTCTTCGCGCCACGGCGTACCGGAGCCGCCATCGGAGAACACCGTTCTCGCCTCATCTGCCCTCGGCTTCGCGTCGCTCGCCGCGGGTCGACCTACGAGGCCAACAAGGCCCTGCTCCGGGCCTACGACTTCCTGGAGTCCGGATCGGTGAACGACGAAGGCCGGGTCTTCGCGGCGACGCTCTTTACCGACTCCGCTCGTCTACAAGGGCGAGCCGTTCGAGCAGGCGACCTACCACGCCCTCGCCGTCAGCCGCAGCGCTCGAAGGCGACTGGAGACCGTGCATCGCGTCGCGGGTGCGACGCGTGCTCCGCGACTACGACGACTCTCGCACCGAGGAGCACTCCACCCCGGAGCAGATCGCCCGACGCGCGCCGACCGGGCGACGACTATCTCGAGACCGAGCGCGTCGTCGACACCGATTTCGCCGCGGCGTACCTGCTCGAAGCCATCGCTGACCGAGCCATCGGCATCCGTTCAAACGCCATCGAGTTCGCGATCGGAGCGGACCCATCAGTCGAGCCGCTCGCTCGTCGCATAGAGCGCGGCGAGTACGACACGGTCGTCATCGCCCACACCGGGCGCGCCCGGTCAAGCAGAATTTCAGCGCGATAACGTCAGCACCCTTTGGGGTACACGCAAACCCGTGCCCGGCGGCCTCACTCTCACCTACGACGGCCGGCAGGTCACCGGACCGGTCGCGCCGGTGGTGGATGTCAACGACATGAGCCGCGATCATCGCTGGATAAACCTGCAGTCCATCCGCGGTTCAAGTCGTTCCTCGGCGACGGGCTCATTATCGCGGGCACGATCGTCTCGGGCATCGATTCCGACTCGGACACGAACCTGCTCGTCGGGCTCGGGCTGATCGGCGGGCCTGCTCTCCAAAGCCGGTGCCGAGGCCGATACCCGGCACAACCCGCTGCTCCCCGCGGCGGTCTACATCATGGTCGCCGACCTGCCCGATGTCCCCGAGGGACAGACGCCGCCGGATCTGGTTCTGCGCGTCGCAGGCGTCCCCGGTGCCGAGTACCGCATTCCGCGCTTCGAACCCGGTTCCCCAGCGACCCGGCGGTCGCGTACTTTCGCTTTGTCGGTACCCAGACTCAGCCCGCTCTGAGCGCCCCGACCCGATCTACGCCCACGACGGCTACCTGCCGGCGATCGGCGATATCCGTGGATCCTCGGCGGACGTGACGTGTCCACACCGTCGGAGCGGGTGCTCTCGATCTATCAGGCCGGCGGCTTCTTCGAGAACTGGACCGTGGAGGACCTCGGCGCTGTACCGAGAAGAGGGCATCCAGCTGAGGGCCCGCTCGAAGAGGGCGACAACCGGTACGATTCGTACCGCCACATCCTCGAAGGCGGCAAGGTGCTTGCGACGCCGAACCTCAACACGCTCGGCGCCAAACTGCTGTTTTCGACGCCCCACCGCCCTATCAACCCGTCGGCGAACGCGTCCGCGAACTCGCCAAAGCCATCCGAACCCTCGGTCCCGACGCAACCGCGAGACCGAGCCGAGAACCACGATGCGCCCCACGCCAGAAAGGACTCCCGTCCATGAACCGCAACAGAATCATCGCCGCGATGGCGCTGCCCGTTCTCGCCCTGTCCCTCGTCGCCTGTACCGCTTCGAGCGATCCGAGCCCGAACGCCGGCCTGCTCGACCCCGTCCGGCGCGGCGAACAATCCACAGGTCTCGCTTGGCAGCCCTGAATTGCAGCAGTTGCTCGGCTTCGAGCCCGGATATCCGAGTTGCCGCAACGGCCTGCTCCACGTCGCCGTGCCCATGCAACCTGACCAACAACCGGTACACGCTCGACTATCGATTCGTCTTCTACGACGAGAACGGCATGGAGGTCGGCCCCCAGATGGGCTACAAGGAGATCATCCTCGACCCGAAGGAGCAGCGGCGCCCGGCGACCAATGCTGCCGACGGTCGCGCTGTCGCCTACCGCCTGCACGCGTCAAGTGGGCCAACCGCTGAGCCGGCGGCACGCTCAGAGACGCCCGACCTTCGGCATGGGCCCGACAAAGGGGCGCAGCCAGTCGCGGAACGCGTCGGTCACGTTATTGCCCGACTTCGCGATGAACTCGTCGGGCAAGCGTCTTCGCTGCCACGCGCTCAGGTCGACTCGCTTCATGCCGCTCTTTGTAGGGATCGTTGCTCAGCGCACGATCGCGATCGACCCGTCCAGGTCGCCGCTCTTGGCCAGCCCTGCGGCGAACCGCCCGCCTGACGCGCCTCCTGCTGATCGACGGGGCTGGGATCCGGCCAACAGCGCGCGTAGCCGAGCGTGTCGGCACGCACGCGGGCTTTGCCGCCGATCGGTTTGTTTCTTCGAGCAGGTCGGCGGTTGGTCGCCCGCTCCCGATCCGGAGAGTTGCACGTTGCCATGGGCGTCGGTCTGAGCGTTCTGGATCAGTTTCGCGCGATCGCCGTCCCATCCTCGTCCTGGATGCCCTCGCTGACCGCGATTTGGCACCGCCCGTGCTTGCTCATCGCCTGGTCGACATCGGTCACGAACTTCTCCAGCGAGAAGGTTCGCTCCGGCACATAGACGTAGTGGGGCCGTCCTGCTCGCGCCTTACGCATCAGAGCGGCGGCACCGGTCAGGAAGCCAGCGTGCCGACCCATGACCACGTTGATCTTCACCCCGGGATCGAAGCGTTGTCCAGATTGTCGCCCATGAACGCCATCGCCACGTACCGGGCCGCCGAGGCGTAGCCCGGCGTGTGGTCGTTCTCCATCAGGTCGTTATCCACGGTCTTGGGCACGTGGAAGCAGCGGAGTTCGTACCCGGACTGGTTGGACAGTTCGTTGACGATCCGGCAGGTGTCCGACGAGTCGTTGCCGCCGATATAGAAGAAGTAGCGGATGTCCAGGTCGCGCAGGGTCGCGAAGATGCGGGCGCAGTGGTCGGCATCCGGCTTGTCACGGGTCGAGCCGAGCCCCGCCGAGGGCGTTCCGGCCACCAGATCGAGTGTTTCCTGTGGCGTATTCGAGAGGTCCACAAAGTCCTTGGCGACCATGCCGCACGCCGTGCCTGGCACCGTAGATCTTGCCGATCTCGTTCATGCCCTGCAGGCCCTCGACCACGCCGACCAGCGACTGGTTGATGACCGCGGTCGGGCCGCCCGACTGGGCCACGACGGCGTTTCCTTTGATCGGGCCGCTGCTGGAACCGGCGTTCATGTCTGTGTGCTCCAAGAAATCATGGGAATGGCGTGCTGAGCCCGTAGCCGCGTTCGAGGCCGCCCGGGACGGGGCATGGTACCCGATAGACGGCCGGCTCCGGCTCGGCGCGAACCGTGGGTCGGTACACTCATGGGCATGCCGACACGCTTCGACACCGCGGTTGCCTCAAAGTGATCCCTCTGGTTTTCGTGCTGGTCGGTCTGCTTTGCGGCGGTTGCGCCAGGACCCGGCCCCGTCGGCGAGTTTCCGGATCCCCGCCGCGGAGTACGACCAGTATTTCCATGCCGCCAAGGACGTCTTGCGATCAACACTTCGATCTCGAGCGGGTCGATGCCCGGGCCGGCGTGCTGACCACCAGGCCGGTGTCGTCGGCCGGCTGGGCCACCCTGGATTCAGCACGCGTCGACGATGGAGCAGTCAACCAACGACCTGATTCAGCGCAACCGCCGGATCGCGACCATCCGGTTCGCCCGGGTTTCCAGCGCGACCAATGCCGAGCGCGGTCGATCCGGTCGCGTCCGACCTCAGGGACTTCGACGGGACGATCGAAGTCAGCGTGAACGTGATCATCGAGCAGGTCTACCGCCGGGCGCGGCTGTCGCCGGGATCGATCCGACTGACGACCTTCACTCTCGACCCCAGCGAAGACAGGTCGGCCCAGCACAACTGCGGACCCGGGTCGTCGGGACCGACGCGCCGCTGAGTGCGCGTCTGGCCGAAGCGATCGTCACGAGCGCGAAACTAGGCAATCTGCGAGTCGAATCACCTGAACAGGGGTGCATTTACCCTCTAACGGGGAGATTGTTGCCCAATGATCGAAGATATCGCCCAAATACTGTAAGCCACCACGCGGTGACATGAGTGTCGGTGATACTAGTTCCATCGCTTCCGGGATTTTAAACGCCGAGCCGGGTCGCCATCGGTCTCCCGGGCGGTCTCAGATTCTTCTTGAAGGGTTTCGATGATGATCTCTTCAAAGTTCGCGCACCTTCGCAATGCAGTCGTGTATCGGCGCGGGTCGCGCTTCCGGCGTCGCGACGCCGGATTGGTGAGGTTGCCGCAAAGACGCTGCTCCGCCTTTGTCCGGATTCCGTCGTGAGCGTGACGCTCGCCGATGGCGCGGCCGCGCCCGGTAGCCAAAGTGAGTCACTGTCTATCCTCGCCACGGGAGCCGCGTCCGACAGCCAGACCATGGCGTCCCATCGCATCCACCCGGACTCGGCAACGGATATCGGGTGGACGCTTTCTGATGCTTGCACACGGGCCCCGCGGGACTCCATCCGCGTCGCCAAACTCCGCGATCTGCCGTCATGGAGCAGGTGGCCGGTCACGGCTTCCGGGAAACGCTGGGCGAAACTGGGTATCCGGGAACTCCTGTGCGCCGACATCGCTGTCCCCAACGGTCCGAATGGGCGTGAACTGCTCATCGAGATCGGCTCACCGAACGCGATGCAGCGCTCGAGCGCGGCGAGGTCGAGATGGTCAGTGCCGTCCTGCCGGTGCTGGCCGAGCGAGCCGCTCTGGCGTTCGGGGCGGACTTCGCAGACGCTCACCTCGCGAGCAGATGATCCTGGTCGAACTGGTCTCCGGGGCTTCGGTCCGCGAGATCGCCGAACGGATCGACCGGAGCCCCCCACCGTTCACGACCATGTGAAATCGCTCCATCGCAGAACCAGCGCCAGCAGCCGCGGCGAACTCGTGTCCCGCTACCTCGGGTTCCACGCGTCCAGCCCGCGGCGGCGTCCGGATTCCCAGGCGCAGCCGCAGATCCAGACCCGCAAGGCCCGACCGATCACCACCGCTCACGCCTGATCGAACCGGTCGACGCCCGGGCGAACCGACTACACTCCACGCGTGGGCGAAGATCGAGACCATCCCGACCTGCTGCGTCGCGAGGCAGCACGCGATCACAAGCCGGTTGTTCGGCGCCGATGTCATTCCGATCGCGCGAGCGAACCGGGCGACCGTCGACACGCCGCCCAAACGGCCATCCGAGGCGACTCCGCGACCGAAGCCGGTGGCTGCATCGAGCCGGACGCCCGACTCCGCGGCGCCAGATCGGACAAGCGGGCAGCGCTCGACGAGTTGCGAGCCCGGTACGAGGCCGAAAGCACGGTCGCGAAGTCCATCGAGGGCTGGAACAGGATCGTCTTCTCCGACGGCTCCCCGACGCTGCCCTGATGTTCATCGGCGAGGCACCGGGCGCCGACGAGGACGCCAGCGGCGTACCGTTCGTCGGACGCGCCGGTCAGAAGCTCAACGAGATGATCAACGCGATGAAACTGGACCGCGAGGCGGAAGGGGCCCGGCGTCTACATCGCCAATGTGCTCAAAGTCCGCCCTCCGAACAACCGGACGCCCACTCCCGATGAGGCGATGAGTGACGGCAAGTTCCTTGAAGAGCAGATCCGCATCGTCGCGCCGAGGGTGATCGTGACGCTGGGAAAGCCGGCCGCCAATTACCTACTCCGGAACACAGATTCGATGGGCTCGATGCGCGGGGTGGCACGATTTCGAGGGCATCCCGGTTATGCCGACTTACCACCCGGCGTACCTTCTCCGGGCCTACACACCGGAGAACCGGCGACGGGTCTGGTCCGATCTGCAGAAGGCGATGATGAAACTGCGCGAAGTCGGCGCGATCGACTTCTGAGCCGCTCGCGACGCGCGCACGATTCGTCCCCGCCGAGTGTCCCGAATCTGGGCAACAGAAAACGGGCTGTTTTCGCAACGCAAAACCCGCGAACCGGTGGAACCAGCGGTGCGTTCCGGTCGAACACATCCATGAGCGACCGGGTTTTGCACAGGGATCCGCTCGCTCGCTGGACGGGCGGAATCACCTCACCCAGGGCCGGCGACACTCTCTCGCGTCGAACCCCAACAGCCCACTCCAGACCCCCACGAGGCCCGGCGTCAGGATTTCGATTCGGCGTCGGGCTTTTCCTGCGCGGATCGGCTTCGCACCGGGCCCGATACAATCGCCAGCGCGTGACCGACGCCGTATTCCTACAAGCGATGGGCCTGATTGTGGTCGCGGCTGCGGCCGTAATGCTTATCGGTCGCGCGCGTTCCGTCCATCGTGAGTTACATGCTCGCGGGCCTCCTCATCGGTCCGGTGCTCGGGTTGCTTCCCAGCAGCGAAACAGGCACGACCGCTCCGGAGGAACTCGACGATTTCGGAGATCGGCATCGTCCTCCTGCTGTTCCTTGTCGGGCTCGAGATGAGCCTCAGGAAATCCGCGAGGTCGGACCGGTCGCGATCATCGCGGCTGTTGGCCAGATGCTCGTCATGGGCGGGAGCGTCTTCGGCATTTCGATCGCGCTCGGTTTCGCTCCGGTCGAAGCGGTGATCCTGGCGATCGCGTTCGGCTTCAGCAGCACGGTCGTCGTCGTCAAACTCCTCGATCAGCGGGGCGACATCGAGTCGACCTACGGGCGTCGCCGTCGGCACGCTGCTCGTGCAGGACATCGCGGTCATCATCGTGCTGACGGTCCTCGCGGGCCTCGGCAACCTCCGCGACACCGGCATCTCCTGACCAGGGGACGCCGGAGGGTCGATGGACCTGGGTGCTCTCGCCGGCGGGCTCGGCAGCGCATTCCTCTTCATGGGCCTTCTGCTCGGCCTGACGCTGCTGGCTTCCAAGTTCGTGCTCCCCAAACTGTTCTCGATCGTTTCCAAGTCTCACGCGGCGCGATGATCTGGGCGCGGCCTGGTGCTTCGTGCTCGTCGAACTCGCGCATGTCATGGGCCTTTCGGTGGAGATCGGGTCGTTCCTGGCGGAGTCAGCCTCGGGCAACTGCCGCGCGCAACGACCTTCGCCGCCGGGTTCGTCCGCTGATGAACTTCTTCATCGCGGTCTTCTTCGTGACCCTCGGTTCGGAGATCGAACTGGCGAAGGTTCAGGAACTCTGGTTCGCGGCGCTGCTGCTCGGCGTTCTCGTGATCATCGTGAAGCCTCCGGTCTTCTTCGTGCTTGTCACGCGCTGCGGTTACTCGAAGCGGAACGCTTTCGACGCATCGATCTCGCTCGGTCAGATCAGTGAGTTCTCGCTCATCCTCGGCGGTCGCGATGAGCGTTGGTCTGTTCGGTGAGAGCGACGATGTCGTCGCTGCTCAGTCTTGTCGGGCTGTCCACGATCGTCGTATCCGTCGTGGTCATGGGTATGCGAACCCATATACCGAGCGGCTGGACGGCGCCGGCCTGCTCGATCGATTCGACGCTTCCGGTCGTGAGGGTCGGACGGGGGCACCACGAACGGCCGAGGGCCACATCGTCATCGTCGGCATGAGCTCGATGGGACGGTCGATCGCGCGTTCACTCGCCGAACGGGGCGAGCGGGTAGTGGCCATCGACACCGATCCGCACAAGCTCGCGGGCCTGCCTGTCGAGAAGCGCCGGAGATATCTCGTACATGGACACCCTGGCCGACGCCGGGCTCGAACACGCCAAAGGCGGCGATCAGCGCTCAAGATCGATGAGGCGAACAGACTGTTCGTGCACCGCTGCCAGTCGCTGGGTGTTCCGGTCGTCGTGCACGGGTTCGATCGATCCGTGCTCGACGGGCTCGAACGGCTCGGACCGGCGTACCTGATCAACTCAAGGCCGCGTCAGACGAGCGTCTCGAACTGATCTTCTCGGAGGATGGTCGGGCCGATGCTTGGTGATGCTCATTCTGCTCGCCGCGTCCGTGGCCATGGGGCTGTCGGTGCGTTTTCGCGTGCCGAGCATCCCGCTCATGATCGGGACGGGAATCGTGCTCGGCTCGCTGGGTTGGATGGGTTCGGTCGAAGACATGCAGAACGCTGCTGCTCGGCATCGCGTTCCTCCTGTTCGTCGTCGGCTCCTCGCTGGATCTGCGCCGTGGGCAACCAGAAGCGATGCGGCCATCGGGTTCGGCCTGGTGCAGATCGCGTTGCTCGGCGGCATCAGCGTCGGCGTCTCGATGCTTCTCGGTTTCGACATCCGCGCATCGCTCTACATCGGTCTCGCGATCGCCTCCAGGCTCCACCCTGGTCGTCGTCACGCTCCTGCGGCGAGAGCAGTTCTTCGAGTCCTTCGGGCGGCTGGCCATCGGCGTCGTGCTGTTTCAGGACGTGCTGGTGATCCTTATGCTCCCGGTGCTGATCGGTCCGACGGTTGAGGACTCGATCGCCGGCGTGGCATCGACGACCGCCATGCTCGGTCTCGCGTGGGTCTGCGCGGTGGTTGGTGCCGGCGATCGTGCTCCGACTCGAACGCGACGAGGAAGCGCTGCTGCTGGTCATGCTCGGGGTGCTCTTCTGCTTTTGGGGCTGGCGTACTGGCTCGGCGTGCCGCTGGAGACCGGTGCGTTTCTGGCCGGTCTGGCGATGTCCCGATTCCCGGTCAGCGGGCTGGTCGGCGGCCAACTCGGTTCGCTTTCGGATTTCTTCCTCGCGGTGTTCTTCGTCACGCTCGGGGTGCTCTTCGGCACGATCGCGCCGGACCTCAAGACGTTCGAGGTGCTGTTCAACGGCGTGCTGCTCGCATCAATCCTGCTGCTCGCGCTGCTGCTCGTGCCACTGGCCCGGCAGCTCGGTCTGACCACCAGATCGTCGATCGAGGTCACCAACCTGCTCGCGCAGTCGGCGAGCTCAGTCTCGTGGTCGTGCTGCTCGGCCTCGAGCAGGGACACGTCGACGAGAGCGTGCTCGGAATGATCGTGCTGCTCACCGTCATCACCATGATGCTTTCGCCGCTGCTGTCCTCCGAACGCGTGACATGGCGAATCATGCACCTTCTCCCGGGTGCGCCGCCGCGGCGTTAGCGTCGAGCATCGCGGTCATCTCGTCTTCATCGGCTGCGGCACCGCCACCCGCGGTCTCATCCGACGCGGTCGAGGCGGGCGAGAAGGTCGTCGCCGTCGACGACGATTCGGCGGTCGTGGAGGCTTTCGGGGTGCGGCGTCGAAGCCATCCGGGGCGACGGTGCCGACCCGTGGCTGTTGCGGCGGCTCGGAGTCCGCGACGCGAAAGCTCGTCGTTTCAACGATGCGTCGGGAACGAGACCACGAACGCCTGCTCCGGCTGGCCGCCGACAACACGCTCGTTGTCGTGCGGACGTTCGAGCGCGACGCCGCCGAGCGGCTGAGGTCGTTGGGAGCCAGGGTCATCTCCGAGTCGGACGAAGGAGCCGCGGCGTTCATCGCGTGGTTCGAGGACCACTTCGCTGATCAGCGTGCCGGCGGCTCCGATCCGGGCGATTGAGCGATCCGCTCCGTGTCATCGGTCGCCTCGAGCGGGTCCGACTCGCAGCGCTCCGCCCGTCTCCCGACCGCACGCACCATGGCGCGAAGATGAACAGATGGGCCGGGTACATCGCGTACCAGTAGAGGAACGGGCACGCCCTTGGGTTCGAATAACGCGGTCTGCGTGAGCAGCGTCTTTCCGTTCGGGTCGGACTTGTCCGGTTGCGTTTCCACTGCAGCCAGGCCCGCCCGGGCAGGCGCATCTCCGCACGCAGGCGAAGAGACTCCGGCGGCTGGACCTTCTCGACCCGCCAGAAGTCCAGCGCCTCGCCCTCGTCCAGATCGAAGGGGTGACGACGCCCGCGTCGCAGCCCAGGACCGCCGATGAGCAATCGAGCACGCCCGGATCCGCCAGAGCCAGTCGAACGCCAGCCAGCCGACCTCGCCGCCGATCGAAGCGAACGCTCGATACACCTCGGCCTGCGAAGCGTCCACGGTGAAACGCCGAACCTCGCGGAACAGGCCTTCTTCGTCGGCGAGGTCGAGCGGGTCGTGGGCAACCATCGCCGGTCCAACGCGTCTCGACCATGTTCTTTTCCGTGCAGCGCAGGGGCGCGTCGCACGGCGACTTCCGTGCTGAGTGGTTTCACTTCGGGGAACAGGTCACGGGCCTTGGCGGTGTCGGCGGTCAGCGGGCGGACGACTCCTCGATCAGCGGCACCGCAAGGCGGTTCGGGATCGGTGTGACAAACCCACCCAGCGTGGCCAGTCGCGGAGCCAGGAATGGTGTTGGCAGGATGACTCGCTTGGTCAGCCCGCACACCCGCGTAGGTCTGCATGAGTTCACGGAAGGTCAGTCGGTCACGCCCGATCGGCACGATGCCCGACGGCCCGACATCCAGCGACGCTTCGAGGTACTCGAGCACATCGCGCACCGAGACCAGCTGCACCGTGTTCTTCACCCATCGCGGCGTGAGCATGACCGGCAGTCGCTCGGTCAGGTAGCGGACCATCTCGAAGGCTCGCCGAACCGGATCGATGATCGGCCCGGCACGAACTCGGTCACGCGATCCGGCAGAAGTTCCGAGCACCCGTCCGGTCTCTGCGCGACTGCAGGTGGGGGATGCCTGCTTGCCCTCTTCCTCTTCCGGCTGGATGCCGCCGAGGTAGATCACATGCCCGATGCCGGCCTCATTGGCCTTTGTGGCGAAGTTCCGCGCGCGTTTTGTCGCGTCTTCGAAGTCGCCGCCGCCGAGCATCAGAGGGACCAGGTAGTACGCCGCGTCGTAGCCCTCGGGTCGTCCGCGGCTGAACGAGGTTTCATCGAGCAGGTCCGCCTGCACGATGCGGACACGCGTCCGATCGATCGTCGAGCCGAGCCGATCAGAGTCCGCACGAACACGCCGACCTCGTGGCCCGCTTCGAGCAGGGCCGGGACGAGCCGTCCGCCGATGTAGCCGGTTGCTCCGGTGACGAGGATCCGCATGGCAGAGTCTATGCGTCGATCCGGGCGTGGTCGTGAACCCGATCTTCAGGATCCGGACCGAAACCGCGCGGCTGCTACCCTATCCGCCCGATGTCCACCACGATCCGACTCGAAAAGTTTCGTCCAAGCACTACAAGGCCCAGGTCCCCGGGGCGGCGTCACCAGGCCGTCGACGATCTCCCTTGAGATCCCCACCGGGCACCTGTTCTTCCTGCTCGGCCCCTCCGGCTGCGGCAAGACCACGCTCCTGCATGATCGCCGGCTTCATCGAGCCGACCGGCGGCAGGATCTTCTTCAACGATCGCGATGTCACCGGCCTCGCCCCAAACAAGCAACACCGGCATGGTCTTCCAGTCCTACGCCCTGTGGCCCCACATGAGCGTGTGGCCCAGAACGTCGGCTTCGGCCTCGGCGTGCGCAGGTCAGCAAGCAGGAGAGGGACGAGCGGGTCGCCGAGGCCCTCAAGATCGTTCGGATGGACCCTACGCCGGCGCAACCAACTTTCCGGCGGCCAGCAGCCGCGTGCGGCTCCCGGGCCTGGTGGTTCGCCCGACGTCTCCTCCTGCTGGATGAGCCGCTCTCGAACTCGACGCCAGGCTCCGCCTCGGATGCAGCGGATCCGGCATCTGCTCCGAGACGGCATCACCACGGTCTACGTGACCCGACCAGAGAGGCGCTGTCGATGGCCGACGGCGTGGCGGTGCTCGATATGGGCGTCATCGCGCGGGTCGGCCCGCCCCGGTCGCTCTACCACGCCCGTCCTCGCGTTTCGTCGCCGACTTCCTCGGCGAGACAAACTGCACGCCGAGGTCACCGACTCCACGCGGACCGATGACGGGCGGGCTCTGGTTGGCGCACACCGATGCGGGTGATATCGACCGCGTTCGACGCCGCGAACCTGCCCGCCAGGGCAATGTGACCTGCTCGGTCCGCCCGAGGCGATGCGGATCGTCGAGCCGAAGACCCAGGCGCGTCGAGGGCAAGATCGTCGAGACGATCTACCTCGGTGAGATGGCCCAGTACATCGTCGAACTGCCCGGCAGCACGCGGGTCAAAGTCTTCGAGCTGCACCCGGTCACGACGACACCGGCAAGACCCGCGAGCCGGCCATCGGCCTGCAGATCGACCCGAAGGATGTCGTGGTACTCGCCGACTGACCGGCGTCTTGCGACTCAATCGGTGAGCTCCAGGTCGTATTCGTAGTCGTCTTCCCGGCCTCGTCGCCGCCGCCTGATCTGGGGCAGGTCGATGCCGTATTCCTTCCAGTTCACCCGGCTGAGCGTTTCCAGCGTCGCGATGGTCGGGAGCAAGGCGATCGCAGCCGATGTCAGCACGCTCCGCAGCCATGGCGCGACCTCACCCACGGTGCGAGCCAGACGAGCGTGCCGAGCGGTGCGAGCAGGCGGCTCCCCTGCCAGGCGTTGATGCCGCCCTGCCAGACCACGGCGTCGGCCCACAGCAGTCCCAGTACGAGCGAGACCACGGCACACCGCCTCGC
>JACADM010000133.1_pt1 | contig 22043 bp, 26 predicted proteins | sample 7512371 | NCBI WGS metagenome assembly JACADM01 (sample SAMN14389041, study PRJNA612141) | algae metagenome | isolation source: non-axenic algae culture | place: India: Navi Mumbai | collected 2017-01
GCCGACATGTTGCGTGTCGCCGCCCTGCGCCCGGCCTTTCGCGAGGCTGCCTCCCTGCATCTGGTGGAGACCAGCCGGCGCCTGCGCGCCATCCAGCGCACCACCCTGGGCGAGGCTGGCGACCACACGCATTGGCACGACCGGATCGCCGACCTGCCGACGGACGCGCCGCTGATCGTCGTCGCCAACGAATTCTTCGACGCCCTGCCCATCCGCCAGTATGTCAGGATCGCGCAAGGCTGGCGCGAGCGGGCCGTCGGCCTGGGCACCAACGGCGTCCTGCAGTTCATGGCCGGCACCGGGACGCTCGACCCCGGCTCGCTGCCCGCCGATCTTGCCGGCGCAGCCGAGGGCACGATCCTCGAGACCCAGCCGCTCGCCAATGCGCTGATGGAGGAGCTTGCCGGCCGCATCGCCCGGCAGGGCGGCGCCCTGCTCGCCATCGACTACGGCTATGCTCGCACGGCGACCGGGGAGACGCTGCAGGCGCTGCGCGCCCACCGCCATGTCCCGGTCCTCGCAGAGCCGGGCCTTGCCGATCTCACCGCCCATGTGAACTTCGAGGCGCTGGCCCGCGCCGCCCGGACCGGCGGACTGCGCCCGCGCCCGCTGCTGACGCAGGGCGACTTCCTGCTCCGCCTCGGCCTGCTGGAGCGCGCTGGCCAGGTCGGTGCCGGCCGCCCGCCGGAGGATCAGGAGCGCATCCGCGGCGAGGTCGAGCGGCTGGCGGCGCCCCAGGAAATGGGCGATCTCTTCAAGGTGCTGGCCGTGGCGGCGGACGATGCCGTGCTGCCGCTTTTCGATGGCGTTTGACAGCGACCCCGCTTCAAACCACCATCCCGGCAAACTCCTTCCCGCCACGAAACAGGCTGACAGGCCCCATGATCACCTCCCCGGACCTTGCCGGCCTTCCCGGTGTCTCGCACGGCTTCTTCACCCGGCAGGGCGGCGTCTCCGGCGGCATCTACACCTCGCTCAACATCGGCCTCGGCTCGCAGGACGAGCGCGCCGCCGTGCTTGAAAACCGCACCCGGGTCGCCAGCCTGATGGGTGTTGCTCCGGGCGCCCTGCTGTCGCCCTACCAGCACCATTCGCCGGATGCCATCGTCGTCGACGCCCCCTGGGAAACGGGCACTCAGCCGCGCGGCGATGCGCTGGTGACCGACCGGCCCGGCATCGCCCTCGGCATTTCCACCGCCGACTGCGGCCCGGTGCTCTTCGCCGACCCGCAGGCCCGCGTCATCGGCGCCGCCCATGCCGGCTGGCGCGGCGCCTTCACCGGCGTCCTCGAGGCGACGCTTGCCGCCATGCAGCAGCTCGGCGCGCGCAACGAACGGGTCGTCGCCGTGCTCGGCCCGACGATCTCGAGGCCAATTACGAAGTCGGCGAGGAATTCGTCGCCCGCTTTCTCGAGGCCGACACCGCCAACCAGCGCTTCTTCTCTCCGTCCGGGAACGAAGGCCACGCGATGTTCGACCTGCCCGCCTACATCCTGGCGCGGCTGCAGACCGCCGGCGTTGCGACCGCGGCCAATCTCGACCGCTGCACCTATGCGGAGGAGGAGCTGTTCTTCTCCTACCGCCGCGCCACCCATCGCGGCGAGCGGATTACGGCCGCCTCGTCTCCGCCATCGCCCTGTCGGGAAGCTGATCCATGTCGCTCGCCTTCACGCGGGAGGAATACGCCTCCCGGCTCGACGCCCTCTGCGCTCGCATGACCGACACCGGCCATGACGCCATGCTGCTCTTCGCACAGGAGAGCATGTTCTGGTTGACCGGCTACGACACGTTCGGCTTCTGCTTCTTCCAGTCGATGGTGGTCACCCGCGACGGCACCATCGTCCTGCTCACCCGTTCGGCCGATCTTCGGCAGGCGCAGATCACCTCGATTCTCGAGGATATCCGCGTGTGGGAGGACCGCGACGGCGCCTCTCCGGTGCTGCAGCTGCGCGACCTGCTTGCCGAGCTCGGCCTTGGCGGCGCGCGCATCGGTGTCGAATACGATACGCACGGCATGACCGGCCGCATCGCCATCGACATCGCGACGCTGATGTCCGACTTCGCGCGCCTTGAGGACGCGTCCATGGCCGTCCAGCATCTGCGTGCGGTGAAGTCGCCGCCGCCGAGATCGCCTATGTCCGCCGCGCGGCCAGCCTGACCGATGCCGCCTACGAGGCCGCCCTTCCCCTGATCGGCGCAGGTGCGCGCGAGGGCGAGATCCTTGCCGCCATGCAGGGCGCGGTCTTTTGCCGCGACGGCGACTATCCGGGCAACGAGTTCATCATCGGCTCCGGGCCGGAGGCGCTGCTGTGCCGCTACCAGACCGGCCGCCGGGTTCTGGACAGCAACGACCAGCTGACGCTCGAATGGGCCGGCGCCTTCCGCCGCTACCATGTCGCCGCCATGCGCACGGTCATCGTCGGCGAGCCGACCGGCCGGCACGTCGCCTTGTACGAGGCAGCCCGCGCCGCGCTCGCCGCGGTCGAGGAGCAGCTCGTCCCGGGCCGCACCTTCGGCGAGGTCTTCGAGGCCCATGCCCGCGAGATCGACGCGCGCGGGGAAGGCGCCCACCGGCTGAATGCCTGCGGCTATTCGCTGGGCGCACGGTTCGCGCCGAGCTGGATGGACTGGCCGATGGCCTATCGCGGCAATCCAGCCCGCATCGTGCCCGGCATGGTCATCTTCACGCACATGATCCTGATGGATTCGGACAGCGGCGCGGCCATGTCGCTCGGCCAGACCTACCTCACGCACGAGGGACGCGCGGAGTGTCTTTCCAAGCTCCCCCTCGACCTGCCGGTCAAGGCGGGATAAACGAAGAAACCTGAAACCGGTGCCGCGGACGCCAGAAGGCGCGTCCTCCGTGCAGCCGGACCAGGACCGACGACGGACACGGGGACCAGCAAGGCCAGATGAACGCGTTCCATTCCACCAGAAAAACCGTTCTGCGTGCCGCTGTTCCGGCGCTCGCGCTCCTGCTGGCGGCCTGTGCCGGCAACCCGCCCCGCCCGCCTATGTTTCCAACTCGCGCTCGCAGCCGGCCGCCGTTCCGGTGCCCAGCGTGCCGGCGGATCAGGCGACCTTCGCCTTCGAGCCCTTCACCGGCGCCCCCGGCAACATCGCCGATGCCCTGTCGCGCCAGATCGGCGCCGAGTCGCGCAACCAGAACCTCCGCCTCGTCCGCCGGGTCGGCGCGCCCGCGACCTACCGCATCAACGGCTACCTTTCCGCCTCCGGCGACCAGTCCCAGACCACGCTGTTCTACGTCTTCGACATCGTCGATGCCGGCGGAAACAGGCTGCATCGCATCCTGGGTCAGGAATCGGCCCCCGGCTCCTCGGGCGATCCTTGGTCGGGCATCGACGACGACGCGCTGAACCGGGCTGCCCGCCGCTCGGTCGCCGAGCTGGCCGCCTGGCTGCGCCGCTGAGCGCGCCGAACGCCAAATCAAGGAAAAATCGCCAACAGGCGCACTGGCCGGTTGTGCAAGGCGGGAGGCGTTGTTAAAACGCCGCCGCCTGTAGGAGGAAGGCTCGCCAATGCCGTACTCCGGTCTGGCCTGCCACGCTTCGACCTAGGCCACGAAAGAAGACCAGACAGACCACCGTGTGACCCTGTCGTGCCGACGCTGCGTTCCCCGTGCGGCGGCGGACCCAAGAAAGGACTTGCGGGCCATGAAGATCGTCGCGGGCAATTCCAATCGCGCGCTTGCAGAGGAAATCTCGTCCTATCTCGGGGCGCCCCTGGCAAAGTGTCAGGTGCGCCGTTTCGCCGACCAGGAGATTTTCGTCGAATTGCAGGAAAACGTGCGCGGCGAGGACGTCTTCGTCCTGCAGTCGACCAGCTTTCCCGCCAATGACCACCTGATGGAGCTGCTGATCGTCATCGACGCTCTGCGCCGCTCCTCCGCCAAGCGCATCACTGCCGTCGTGCCGTATTTCGGCTACGCCCGCCAGGATCGCCGTGCGTCCGGCCGTACGCCGATCTCGGCCAAGCTGGTCGCCAACCTGATTACCCATGCCGGTGCCCATCGCGTTCTGACGCTGGACCTGCATGCCGGCCAGATCCAGGGCTTCTTCGACATCCCGACCGACAACCTGTTTGCCGCGCCGGTGATGACCCGCGACATCAAGGAGCGCTACTCGACGGACAACGTCATGGTCGTCTCCCCGGATGTCGGCGGCGTGGTGCGCGCCCGCGCGCTCGCCAAGCGCATCGACGCCCCGCTGGCCATCGTCGACAAGCGCCGCGACAAGCCTGGCGAGTCGGAAGTCATGAACATCATCGGCGATCCGTCGGCCGCGACTGCATCCTGGTCGACGACATCGTCGATTCCGGCGGCACCCTGTGCAATGCCGCCGAGGCGCTGCTGGCCGAGGGTGCCAAGTCGGTCACCGCCTACATCACCCACGGCGTGCTGTCCGGTGGCGCGGTGGCCCGCGTCTCCTCGTCCAAGCTCAAGGAACTGGTCATCACCAATTCCATCGAGCCGACCGCAGCAGTCCTCGCCGCGCCGAACATCCGCACCATCTCTATCGCCCCGCTGATGGGCGAGGCGATCTCGCGCACCGCGCTCGAGCAGTCGGTGTCCAGCCTCTTCGGCTGACGGCAAGCGCAACCTGCGACCTTTCGAATGCCCGGAGCCCTGCTCCGGGCATTTTCGTTTGACCTTCCCCCTGCTGGAAGTCCGACACTCGCCGTCATCCGAAAGCTAGGTCAGGAGACTTCCCGTGAAAGCGCGTCTTGCAAGCACCCTTCTCGTTCTCGGCTCGCTGATGGCGGCCCAGCCGGTCTTCGCCGGCAGCACGGACATGACCGTGTGGAAATCGCCGTGGTGCGGCTGCTGCGAGGCCTGGAGCGAGGCGATGCAGGCCGCGGGTTACACCGTGCGGACCGAGAATCGCGAGGACCTTGCCCCGATCAAGGCAAAGGCCGGCGTGCCGGCCGGCATGGAAGGCTGCCATACCGCGATGATCGACGGCTATTTCCTGGAAGGCCACGTGCCGCTGTCCTCCGTCCAGCGCCTGCTGTCGGAGCGCCCCGCCGTCGCCGGGCTGGCAGTGCCGGGCATGCCCTCGGGCTCTCTCGGCATGGGCGAGGATCCGGCGGCCCGTTACGACGTCCACTATGTGAACAGCAACGGCAGCAGCGGCATCTTCGAGGAAATCGGGGCGCGCTGAGCCGCCTCAGCCGCGCCAGGCCAGCAGCCAGCGCTCGAGCCGGCCGATCAGCCAGCTGACGATCAGGCCGAGCACCGACAGGATCGCGACGCCCGCCAGCAGCTGGTCGGTGGCAAACAGGCTGCCGGCCATCAGGATGTAGGCGCCGACGCCGTATTCGGCGCCGATCATCTCGGCCGCCACCAGCAGGATGATGCCGATGGAGGCGGAGATCCTGCAGCCCGACAGGATCGCCGGCATGGCGCCCGGCAGGATGATCTTGCGCACGATGGACCACCAGGACAGGCCGAAGGACTGGCCCATGCGCACCAGGGTGCGGTCGACATTGTCGACGCCGCCATAGGTGGCGATGACGGTCGGGAAAAACGAGCCGAACAGGATCGTCGCGACCTTCGAGCCTTCGCCGATGCCGAACCAGATCACGAACAGCGGCAAGAGGGCGATCTTCGGGATCGGGAACAGCGCCGAGACCAGCGGCAGCAGGCCGGCCCGCGCCAGCGAGAACAGCCCGATGGCAAGACCGACGGCGATGCCGAGCGCGGTGCCCAGCGTCCAGCCGATCACGAGCCGCTGCAGCGAGGCCGACAGGTGCCGCCAGAGCTGCCCCGATTCGACCAGATAGCTGAAGGCCTCGAAAGCCTGGCTCGGCGCCGGCAGCACCAGGTTGCTGATGACGCCGCTGCGCGAGCCGGCCTCCCACAGCGCGATGATCGCCAGGAAGACGATCGGGCCGACCAGCCTGATCGGTGCGGGACGGAACCCGCCGCCGCGATAGGGAACGGGGCGCAGGCCTTCGCGCGGCGCCTCGCCGTCGCCCGTTGCCGGGTTGCCGGGCGCCGTCTGGTCAAGCGACGTCATGGGCGATCTCCCTGTCGGCGGCGCGCGCCTCGTCGCGCAGGAGCTGCCACAGCTCGCGCTGCACCGCATCGAGCTTCGGGTCGCCCGCCTCGCGCTCGCCGAGATCGCGGTCGATCTCCACGATGGTGCGGATCCGCCCCGGCCGGCGCGACAGCACGACGATCCGGTGACCGAGCCGGACGGCCTCGGCCAGATTGTGGGTGACGTAGCAGGCGGTAAAGCGCTCGCGCTGCCACAGGGCGACGAGGTCGTCCATCAAGAGTTCGCGGGTCTGGCTGTCCAGCGCCGACAGCGGCTCGTCCATCAGCATCACCGCCGGGCGCACGCTGAGCGCCCGGGCGATGGCGACGCGCTGCTTCATGCCGCCGGAAAGCTGCCGCGGCAGCGCCTTGCGGAAGTCGGACAGCCCCGTGCGCTCCAGCACGTCGGCGACGATCTCCTCGCGCTCCGCCGCGGACAGCGGATGGTCTTCCAGGACCAGCGAGACGTTCGCCTCGACGCTGCGCCAGGGCAGCAGCGCGAAGTCCTGGAAGACATAGGTCAGCGGGTTGAGCGAACCGGCAGGCACCGGGCCTGCGAGCAGCACCTCACCCTCGTCCGGCCGTTCCAGCCCGCCGATGAAGCGCAGCAAGGTGGACTTGCCACAGCCCGACGGACCGATGATGCACACGATCTCGCCCTCGGCTATCGAGAGGTCGATCCCGCTCAGCACCTCGGTCGCGCCATAGCGATGCGTGATCCCGCGCAGCAGGAGATCCATCGGCTGCGTTCCTTGCCCGCTCTTTGCCTGCTCAGTTCGTCTCGACGAAGCTCGGATCGACCAGGAGGTCCATCGTCACCGTCTCGGGAACCAGCTTCTCCGACTTGAACCAGTCGAGCTGGTCGGCAATCGAGGTCATGTTGAGCTTGGCGCCCTCGTTGATGCGCATCGCACCGTTGCGGATGGAGGGCGCCGCCTTCTCGTAGGGCTGGTCGTTGTAGACATACTTGTGCAGCAGCTGCACCAGCGCCTCGGCTTCCTCCTCGCTGGCCGTCTTGTCGATCAGCGCCGCGTTGAAGTCGGCCGCGCCCTTGGAGAAGGCCGCAAGGAAGCGCTTCACGAGGTCCGGCTTGTCCTTGGTCATCGCGGTCGAGGTGAAGACCGTCGTCACCTGATAGTCCGGGATGTAGTCGGCGACCATGCCGATCGACTCGATCTCCGGGCCGGCGGCCAGCGGCTTGGCGATGTGCGGAACGATGGCCCAGGCGTCGATCTGTCCGGTCTTCAGCGCGCCGATGACCGCGCCGACCTTCTGCAGCGGACGCAGGGTGATCTCCGACCGGTCGAAGCCTTCCTTGTCGGCGATCTTGTGGGCGATGTAATGGAACGACGAGCCGGTCTGGGTGATGCCGAAGCTCTTGCCCTTCAGCTGTGCAGGCGAGGTCAGGCCGGCGTCATAGGCGGCCTTGGACACCAGGATCATCTGGCCGTCGACGCCCGGCTCTTCCTGCAGACCGCCGCCGACCACCTTGATCGCGCCCTTCTCGGCGAGGTTGATCAGGCCGCCGGAAATCGCCGTGATGCCGAAATCGACATCGCCGGAGGCAATGGCCACAGCCATCGGCTGCGCCGCCTGGAAGAACTCGAAGTTCACCTCCAGCCCCTCGTCGGCGAAATAGCCACGCTCGAAGGCGATGAAGCTCGGTGCATGCGAAGTGAAACGCAGGGCCCCGACGGTGATCTTGTCGGCGGCGAATGCCGTGCCAAGCGGAGCGATGCTCACGCCGGCGGCGATGCCTGCCGCTGCCGCCAGTTTCACGAATCCGCGTTTGGTCAAAGCCTTCATGGCACCCTCCCCATATGGCCGGAAGTCCGCTCCGGTCCTGTTCAGTCCGTCATGCGGACATCTTGCTGATATGTCGGTGCGTCCCCGCCGGCAGTGAGGCAGGCGGCAACGAACCGGGGAGGCAGGTGAGCGCAGCAGGTCTGCCTTGTCAATCTGTGCAGGGCGGTTTCCCGGCCGGCGGGCGCGGCTTTACAGCTCTTCCACATCGATGCCGAAGGTCAGGGCGCCGATGACCTTGCCGGTATCGGGATCGACCACCGGCAGGCTCACCTGGCTTTGCACCGTTCGGGTGGAAAGGTCCTCTTCCAGCGGGCCGATATGCAGGCTTTCAGGGCCGACGAGGAAGGTCATCTTCCACTTGTCCTCGTCGCCCTGCCAGTAATCCGAGGTCACCCGGCTGATGCCGACATTGAGGCCGCTCGCATCCATCAGGATGATTTCGGTGAACAGGCCCTCGCTGCCCTCCTGGATCTTCGACAGGTAGCGCGAGACCTCGCGCGCCAAGGTGGCATCGATCAACGGGCGGCCATAGTCGCCGTCGGTCTCCTCGGCCCACTCGCGGTCGAGCGAGGTGATCATCGTTTCGGAATATGAGGATGTCACCAGGTTCTGCGCCCGCACCGCGTCGATCACCACGGGCGAGCGGGCGATTTCCTGCAGCTGCGTTCGTGCCAGCTCGCCGAGCTCGGCCTCGAAGACGTTGAGACCGACTGCGGCGTTCGGGCCCGTCAGCACCAGCAGGGCCATCACCGCTGCGGCAAGTCTGCGCATTCCCCGACCAATATGTTCCGCAACGTTGCGCGCTCCCCGCTCCCTCTCCGCCGGCCGAACGGCGCCATGCGGCCGGAGGCCATCCGCTTGTGCGGACATTTGAAATCATAAAAATCCCTAATGATGAAGACATGCAAGATCGAAACTTCACGCTACGTCGGTGGCGGCGGGCAAACCCCGCCTCGCGCTTGCCCTTTTCCGCGGCTTCCGCTATAGCACCGGCGCGCACCTGCACCCCTGGAGGCGGCGCAATCGGGTCGGCATCGAGGCCAGAGCACTGGCAGCCGCCCGCTTTCACGAAACATCAAGGAGAACTACCATGGCTGAAGGCTATGTGCTGAAGGCTTCGGTGAGGGACCGGGTTGGCAAGGGGGCCGCTCGTGCACTTCGCCGTGAAGGCCTCGTCCCCGCCGTGATCTACGGTGAGAAGAAAGCTGCCCTGCCGATCGCGATTCCGGTCAAGGAGTCCACGATTGCCCTGCACCGCGGCGGCTTCATGACCCACCTCGGCACCATCGAGGTCGACGGCGTCGCTCACCGCGTCATCGCCAAGGACTACCAGCTCGATCCGGTTCGCGACGACCTGATCCATGTCGACTTCCTGCGCGTGTCCAAGGGCGCGACGCTGACCGTCGACGTGCCGGTCCACTTCATCAACGAAGAGAAGTGCCCGGGCATCAAGGCAGGCGGCGTGCTGAACGTGGTTCGCCACACGGTCGAGATGACCGTGCCGGCCGACGCCATTCCGGATGCGCTCGTCATCGACCTGGCCAAGGCCAAGGTCGGCGATTCGATCCACATTTCGGCCGTGGACATTCCCGAGGGCTCCGCCCCGACCATCACCGACCGCGACTTCACCCTCGCGACGATCGCTGCCCCGGGCGGCGGCGCCGGTGCGTCGGATGAGGACGAGGCTGCCGAGGAAGAGAGCGAGGACTGAGGTCCCGCTCGAGCACCGGCGAGGGGAAGTGACGGGGAGTACCCATGCGCCTCATCGTCGGTCTCGGCAATCCGGGCGAGAAATACGCCCGCAATCGCCACAATATCGGTTTTCTGGCCGTGGACGCGATCCACGGCCGGAATTCCTCCTTCGCCCCCTGGCGAACCCGCTTCCAGGCGGAAGTCAGCGAAGGCCTTCTCGACGGCGAGAAGGTGATGCTGATGAAACCCCAGACCTACATGAACGAATCCGGCCGCTCGGTCGGCGAGGCCGCCCGCTTCTACAAGCTCGCGCCCGCCGACGTGATCGTGCTCTACGACGAGCTCGACCTGCCGCCGGGCAAGGTTCGCACCAAGGTCGGGGGCGGCAGCGGCGGCCATAACGGCATCCGCTCCATCGACGCCCATCTGGGCAAGGAATACTCGCGCGTGCGCCTCGGCATCGGCCATCCGGGCCACAAGGACCGCGTCACCGCGCATGTGCTCGGCGATTTCGCCAAGGTCGATGCCGAATGGCTCGACCCGATGCTCGACGCGATCGCCGCCGAAGCCGGCCTTCTGGTCGGCGGACATCATTCGGAATTCTGCAACCGGCTGCATCTGGCGCTGGCCCCTGCAAAGCCGCAAAAGCCCCGCAAGGAGCAGGGCGCGGCCTCGGGCGGCACCTCCCGCAACCCGAACCCGCCGCTGCCGCGGCGCGGCAAGGACAGCGCGCCCAAGGGGGCGCTCGCAGAGCAGCTGGCACGCATGTTTGGAAAGAAGGACTGAGACGAGATGGGATTCCAGTGCGGCATTGTCGGCCTGCCGAATGTGGGCAAGTCCACGTTGTTCAACGCGTTGACCAAGACCGCTGCGGCTCAGGCGGCGAACTATCCCTTCTGCACCATCGAGCCGAACACCGGCGAGGTGGCGGTGCCGGATCCGCGCCTGAAGGACATCGCCCGCATCGCCAAGTCCGCCAGCATCGTGCCCACGCGTCTCACCTTCGTCGACATTGCCGGCCTGGTGCGCGGCGCCTCCAAGGGAGAAGGCCTCGGCAACCAGTTCCTCGCCAACATCCGCGAGGTCGACGCCATCGCCCACGTGCTGCGCTGCTTCGAGGATGACGACATCACCCATGTCGACGGCCGCATCGACCCCATCGCCGATGCCCAGACCGTCGAGACCGAGCTGATGATCTCCGACATGGAGAGCCTCGAGCGTCGCCTGGCGCCGCTCAAGAAGAAGGCGACCGGCGGCGACAAGGACGCCAAGGCGGTGATCCCGATCATGGAAGGGGCGCTGGAGCTGCTGCGCGAGGGCAAGCCCGCCCGCCTGCTCGACGTTTCCACCCCCGAGGAGCGCAAGATCCTTGCCGGCCTCAACCTGCTGACGACGAAGCCGATTCTCTACGTCTGCAATGTCGAGGAGTCCTGCTCGGCCACCGGCAATGCCCAGTCCGAGCGCGTGCGCGAGATGGCCGAGGCGGAAGGCGCCGCGTGCGTCGTGATCTCCGCCGCCATCGAGGCCGAGATCGCACAGCTCGACGATGCCGAACAGGCTGAGTACCTGGAGACCATGGGTCTCGAGGAGCCGGGCCTCGACCGGCTCATCCGTGCCGGCTACGACCTGCTCGACCTGATCACCTATTTCACCGCAGGTCCGAAGGAAGCCCGCGCCTGGACGATCCGCAAGGGCACCAAGGCGCCCCAGGCGGCCGGCGTCATCCACAGCGATTTCGAGCGCGGCTTCATCCGCGCCCAGACCATCGCCTTCGACGATTACGTCACGCTCGGCGGCGAGGCTCCGGCCAAGGAAGCCGGCAAGGCGCGCGACGAAGGCAAGGAATACGTGGTCAAGGACGGCGACGTTCTGCTGTTCAAGTTCAACACCTGAGCATCCGACTTTGATCGCTCTCGCGCTTTCCCTGCGGCCGGTCTAGTGTGCGCTGCCGCCGTCGTGGCGGCAGTCTCCTGAGGGAAATCGCATGTTCCATCGCATGCTCGCGACCGCTTCGGCGGCGCTCGTGCTTTGTGCGTCCGCCGCATTCGCCGGCACGGGCGCCGAAGGCTACTTCCAGATCTACAACAACACGGACGACAACACCGTCGTCGGATTCTACACCAACGACGGCGGCGGCTGGTCGAGCAACTGGCTCTCCAGCAGGATCGGCCCGGACGAGTCGGCTCGCGCCGAGTTCACGGACGACAGCGGCTCCTGCGCCCAGACCTTCCGGGTCGGCTGGCTCGGGACCGACGGCGGCGAGGTGCTCGACGAGCCGATCGACATCGACATCTGCGAAGCCAGCAACGTCTATCTCGACGACAACGAGATCTATTACGACTGAGTGTCGGCACGCGGCCGGAGGCTCTCGACAGCGGCCTCCGGCTGCGTATAGATCGACATCATGAGCACGTTCAGAAGCTTCGAGGATTTCGAGCCCGGCGAGATCATCGCTCTCGGCTCCAAGACCGTCACCCGCGAAGAGATCATCGCCTTCGCGGCCGAGTTCGATCCCCAGCCGTTCCATCTCGACGAAGCGGCGGGCGAAGCCTCGCTTCTCGGCGGTCTGGCCGCATCCGGCTGGCACACCATCTCCATGCTGATGCGCCTGATGTGCGACGGCCTGCTGCTGAACTCCAGCGGCAAGGGCTCGCCCGGCGTCGAGGAAGTTCGCTGGATGCGCCCGGTGCGCCCCGGCGACGTGCTTGCCGCCAGCGCCGAGGTGATCTCCAGCCGCGTGCTGAACTCGCGTCCCGAACTCGCATGGTCGACTTCCTGTTCACCGTCGTCGACCAGACCGGCGCCACCGTCATGACCCAGCGCAACAAGATCCTGTTCGCACGTCGGGAGGCCGCCCAATGACCTGGTTCGAGGACATGGCCATCGGCGAGCGCCGCGAGCTCGGCAGCTACCTTTTCACGCCGGAAGAGATCGTGCGCTACGCGAGCGCCTTCGATCCCCAGCCCTTCCACCTGTCGGACGAAGAGGCGGCGAAGACCCATTTCGGGCGCCTGTGCGCCTCCGGCTGGCACACCGGCTCGGTGTGGATGAAGCTGATGGTCGCCCATATCCAGGCCGAATGCGAAAGGCTCGGCACGCCCTCGCGCCTCGGCCCCTCCCCCGGCTTCACCGACCTGAAGTGGATCCGCCCGGTCTTCGCCGGCGACACGATCACCTACAGCTCGACCCTGCTGGAAAAGCGCGAGATGCGCACGAGGCCGCAATGGGGCCTGGCGATCCACGGCAACGAAGGCGTCAATCAGGACGGCGTGACGGTGTTCTCCTTCACCGGCAAGGTGCTGGTCGCCCGCCGTCCGGAGACGGACGACACGGGCGGCTGAACCCGGACCTGCGATCACGCCCCAAGCCGCGACCGTGGCCAGAACCCCTGACACCGGCCCGGGCCCGGGCAGGTGTGGCACCGTTAACGTCTTGTTCACCATTAACTCTTTTTTAACAGGTGCCGGCCGATACACATTGCATCTGATGGTTGCAAGACCTTCCATGCCCTGTGCCGGCGGTCCGGTGACATGCGGGCGATGATGTCGGCCTCCATCCCGGGTCGGAGGACGTCGCGGTGTCGGTGCTATCCCTTCTCAAGACGGCCTCAAGCCTCGCAGGGCTTCCCTCCCGCTCCAACGACCGCCTGTCCAACCCGTTCGCGAACCAGACCAATGCGACACTGGGACGGCTTGCCGATAGCGGCATCACGTTGAGCGAGGACTCGGTCAAGGAGATCGAGGACACCGTCGAGATCAGCCAGCATCTCCAGCGCGCTGTCGACCAGATGAAGGACGACGCACGCTCGAACAAGGCCAGCGAGATCAAGCAGAAGATCGAGGAGCTGAAGCAGCGCCTGCAATTCGCGACGCCGAAGCAGGCCAAGGCGATGCTGCGCGAACTCAAGGCGCTTGCGCAGGACTTCAAGGGCGCGGCATCGCAGCTGGGCTCGGATGCGGCCGAGCTGTCATCGGGCACTTCCGGCGCCAGCATTTCCCCGGCGCAAGATGCAGCGGCCACAGACGATGCGGCAAACCGGACGGCCTCGGGCGAAGCGCAAGGCATGGCCCAGCCCGGCGAGCCGCAAGAGACCGCAGCGGCGGGCACGGCGAGCAACGAGGCGAAGCCGTCCGGCCAGCCCGGAGAAGAGAGCGACGCGGACGCCACAGGCAAGAGCGACGACGAGCCGAGCCAGGAAGAGCTGAAGTCCGCCCTGCAGGCCTATATCGGCGCCCAGCACAAGGAAGAGGAGGCGGCGAACCGCTCCCGCGCCGTGGGGATGAAGAAAGAGCGAGAAGATCTGAAGAAGCTCGGCGAGGAACTGAAGCAATTGGCGAAAAGGATCGCGGACCTCGCCCGACGCGACGGGACAGACGAAACGGAAAGCCGACGCGACAAGTCGTCGATCGATCAGGCCCTCAACGACGGCAACCGAGCCCTCGACAGCCCCGAGCTTGCCCGGTCGCTCGACCTGGCGCTTTCCGAAAGGCCGGGAAGCGCCAGGGCTCAGGTCTCGGGGGCGGCCACCGCCGCACCCGCGCAGGCAAGCCTTGCCTATACCGCCGGGGTGGGCGTTTCGTCCCTCGCCTCCCCGCAGGCTGTGATTCTCTAGGACGCCCTGTCTTTAGAGCGCCCTGGCGAACACCACCTCGTCGCGGATCGGGATGCCGTATTCGCCGAGCATCGGGATCTCCGGCTTCAGCTTGCGCTCCTCGTCGATCGCGCCTGGGACAATCTTCTCCAGCCGGAAGTCGCGGCGCTGGTAGAAGCGGAAGGCGTCGAGATTGTCGTTTGAGGTGCGCACCAGCAGCCGGCGAATGCCGTTCTCGACCGCAGCTCCGGCCACCGCTTTCAGAAGCAGCGTGCCGATGCCGCCCCAGCGATTGAGCGAGTCGAGCGTCAGGATCTCCCACTCGCGCGCGCGCTGGATCAGCGTCACCAGGCCGACGATTTCGCCGTCCTCGTCCAGCGCGATGAAGCCGGGCAGGCGCGACGCGTCGATCATCTCGCCCTCGATCAGGATCTCCGGGCTGGTCCATCGTCGGGTCAGCAGTTCGACCACTGCCGCGTGGTCGTCCTCCGTCTTGGCGCGAATGGTTACGGTCATGACAATGTCCTCGTGATGGGTGGGCGCCGCGCCCGCCATGCTTGTCGGAGAGATTAACGCCGGAACAGCCGTTCGCCGAGCCCCTGCCGCGCCTGCCAGCCGGCACGCTCCAGTTCCGGGTCGTCGTGCTCTTCCTGCGGATAGCCGATGCACAGATAGGCGATCAGCCGCCAGGCGTCCGGCACGTCCAGCGCAAGCGCGACCTGCTGCGGATCGATGATCGACACCCAGCCGAGGCCGACACCGCGGGCACGCGCGGCGAGCCACAGCGTGTTGACGGCGCAGACGCAGGAATAGGCCAGCATCTCCGGCATGGTCCGCCGGCCGAGGCCCTCGCCCTGAAGGGTGCCTTCGTCGCAGAAGACGGCAAGCTGCACCGGCGCGACCGTGAGCCCCTCCAGCTTCAGCCGGGCATAGAGTTCGGCCCGCTCGCCATCATAGGACGACAGCGCATCCGCATTGGCCTTCAGGAAGCTCTCCCGCACCGCCGCCGTGCGGCGTTCGGCGCGTCCACCAGCACGAAGCGCCAGGGCTGGCTGTTGCCGACCGACGGCGACATGTGCGCCTGTGCCAGCAGCGTCTCCAGCAGGCTTCGGGCAGGGCGCGCGGATCGAACCGCCGCACGTCCCGCCGCCATGCCAGCAACGTCTCGAAGCCTGTCAGAAAGGCATCGCCGAAGGCCGGCGCCCCGCCGTCTTGCCCGTCGCTGCGGGCCGGGTCGCGGGTCCCCTCCCCGGTCAATGGCCCGGAAAGTCCCCAGCGTGCGCACGGGAACGCCGAGGGCTTCCAGTCGCGCGCGCCCGCCGAGATCCGGCAGGTCGACGATGAAGCAGGCCGAGACCACCTCCGCGCCCATCTGCTGCAGCAGCTTGGTCGCGGCCTCCGCGTGCCGCCGGTGGCGATCAGGTCGTCGACCAGGATCACCTTGTCGCCCGGACGAATCGCGTCCTTGTGCATCTCCATCTCGTCGATGCCGTACTCCAGCGAATAAGCGATGCGCACCGTGTCGTGCGGCAGCTTGCCCTTCTTGCGGATCGGCACGAAGCCGGAGGACAGCTGATGCGCCACCGCACCGCCGAGGATGAAGCCGCGCGCCTCGATGCCCGCGACCTGATCGACCTTGGAGCCGGCCCAGGGCTGCACCAGCGCATCGACCGCCCGGCGGAACGCCCGCGCATTGCCGAGCAGCGTGGTGATGTCGCGAAACAGGATGCCCGGTTGGGATAGTCCACGATGGTGCGGATTGCCGCCGTCAGCTCCTCAGAGACCGTTTCAGTCGTCATTGCCCGTCCGTCTTGTTGCTTTGGGCGCGCGTGCCCGACAGGCAGCCGCGCAACCGTTGTTGGGGGAGTGTGCCACATTCGCCGGTCCGGCAAAGCGGTTTCGTTCGCAGCGCCGTCGTCGCCTCAGCGGGCGAGCACCCGGCCGGCCACCGCATCGAGCTTCGCCGTGAGCTCGGGGTCGCGCGCCTCCGGCGCCGTCATCAGCGCGAATTCCAGCGCCGTGTCGGAGCCGATCGGGCAGGCCTCGTGCTCGCGCGGCAGGTCCTGCGCCAGCCGCGCCCACCAGCCGGCGGCATTGTCCGCATTGTCGTGCAGAACCTTGATGATCGACTGGATGTCGACCGAACCGTGGTCGGGATGCCAGCTGTCGTAGTCGGTGACCATGGCGACGGTCGCGTAGCAGATCTCCGCCTCGCGGGCGAGCTTGGCCTCCGGCATGTTGGTCATGCCGATCACGTCGCAGTTCCAGCTGCGGTAGAGTTTGCTCTCCGCCAGCGACGAGAACTGCGGGCCTTCCATGGCGAGATATGTGCCGCCGCGGTGGAAGGTCAGCGCCTCCGCCTCTGCCGCCGCCGCGATATGGCCGACAAGGCCGGGCGAGACCGGCTCGGCCATCGACACATGGCGACGCAGCCCTTGCCGAAGAAGCTCTTCGCCCGCGCGAAGTTGCGGTCGATGAACTGGTCGACCAGCACGAAATGCCCGGCGCATCGCCTCGTTGAGCGACCCCACGGCGAGACCGAAACCAGCGAGGTGACGCCGCAGCGCTTCATCACGTCGATATTGGCGGCGGTAGTTGATGTCGGAGGGCGCATAGCGGTGGCCCCGGCCATGACGCGGCAGGAAGACCACTTTCAGCCCGTCGATCTCGCCGATCCGCACGGCGTCCGACGCCTCGCCCCAGGGGCTCGCGACCTCGACCCATTCCGCGCCTTCAAGCGCCGGCAGGTCGTAAAGCCCCGATCCGCCGATCACACCCAGTACAGCCTTCACCATCCGCGCAACTCCTCTGCCGTGCCTGCTGCGATAGCACCCGCGCCGCGCCCGTCCAACCGGGCAGCGGACATGAAAAGGCCGCCGGATTGCTCCGGCGGCCACTTGTTCAGGACTTTCGTCGGGGCCGCTTAGTGCTCGACGTCGCGCCAGATCGACTTCTTGGTGAAGTAGAGGAGCGAAGCGAAGACGACCAGGAAGATCATCACGCGGAAGCCCATGCTCTTGCGCTCCTCGAGCTTCGGCTCGGCAACCCACATCATGAAGGCGGAGACGTCGTGGGCGTACTGGTCCACGGTCATCGGCGTGCCGTCGGTTGTACTCGACCTGCTCGTCGGACAGCGGCGGCGCCATGCCGATCGGGCCGCCGGTCAGGGGTTGGCCGTGGCATTCCTCATTGGTGATCGAGCGCCGCCTGAACTTCTCGTTGTAGTAACCCGAGAAATCCTCGCCGAAACAGGCCGGCGCGTCCTTGTAGCCCGTCAGCAGGTTGTAGATGTAGTCCGGGCCGTGCTCCTGGTACTGCGTGAACATGTCGAACACGAAGCCCGGGAAGCCGCTGGCGACGGCGCGCGCCTTGGCCAGCGTCGAGAAGTCCGGCGGATAGGCGCCGCCATTGGCGGCACGGGCCGCCTGCTCGTTCGGGAACGGCGAAGGCCAGCGGTCGGAGGGGATCGCGGCGACCTCCTCCATCTCGCCGTCGTCGTTCGGGCCCTTCATGACCGTGTACTCGGCGGCGACCGCCTTGACCTGGTCTTCGGTGAAGCCCGGACCGCCCTCTTCCGCCAGGTTGCGGAAGGAGAGCAGCCGTGCGCCGTGACAGGAGGCGCAAACCTCCTTGTAGACCTTGAAGCCGCGCTGCAGCTGGGCCTTGTCGTACTGGCCGAAGGGGCCGGAGAACGACCACTGCTGGCGTTCGATGTGCGGGGCCTGGCCCGCAGCCATGACCGGCGTGGCAACTGCCGTTGCGGCCACGGCCAGCAGGGCGCCACGCACGGATTTGATCATCGTCTTCATTGAGGAGAACTCCCAATCCCGTCCGTGGTTCACTTCGTGTCCGGCGCCGCGACCGCACCGGCCGGCTTGCCGCCGCCGCTGAGCACGGCTTCCGAGATCGAGGCCGGCAGCTCCTTCGGCTTCTCAAGGAAGCCAGCAGCGGCAGGATGATCAGGAAGTGAGCGAAATAGTAGGCCGTCAGGATACGGGCCGCGATCACGTAGCCGCCTTCCGCCGGCATGGCGCCGAGGTAGCCGAGACCGACGCAGACAGCGGCGAAGATCCAGAAGAACTGCTTGAACAGCGGACGGTAGGTGCCCGAACGGACCTTCGAGGTGTCGAGCCACGGCAGGACGAACATCACCGCGATCGAGCCGAACATCAGGATGACGCCGCCGAGCTTGTCCGGAACCGCGCGAAGGATCGCGTAGAACGGCAGGAAGTACCACTCCGGAACGATATGCGCCGGAGTGACCAGCGGATTCGCCTCGATGTAGTTGTCGGCGTGACCCAGGAAGTTCGGGATGTAGAACACGAAGTAGGCGAACAGGATCATGAACACCACGATCGCGAACAGGTCCTTGATCGTGTAGTACGGATGGAACGGGATCGTGTCCTGCTTGGTCTTCGGGTTGATGCCCGTCGGGTTGTTGTTGCCGGTGGTGTGGAACGCCCACACGTGCAGCAGAACGACGCCGAAGATCATGAACGGCAGCAGGTAGTGCAGCGAGAAGAAGCGGTTCAGCGTCGGGTTTGTCGACGGCGAAGCCACCCCACAGCCAGTTCACGATCGGCTCGCCGACCAGCGGCAGCGCCGAGAACAGGTTGGTGATCACCGTGGCGCCCAGAAGGACATCTGGCCCCAGGGCAGCACGTAGCCCATGAACGCGGTCGCCATCATGATCAGGAAGATCACGACGCCGAGGATCCACGAGATCTCGCGCGGCGCCTTGTAGGAGCCGTAATACATGCCGCGGAACATGTGGATGAACACGGCGATGAAGAACATCGACGCGCCGTTGGCGTGCAGGTAGCGCAGCAGCCAGCCGAAGTTCACGTCGCGCATGATGTGCTCGACGGACGCGAAGGCCATCGCGGTGTTCGGCGTGTAGTGCATCACCAGCACGATGCCGGTGACGATCTGCGCGATCAGCACGAAGAACAGGATGCCGCCGAAGGTCCACCAGTAGTTGAGGTTCTTCGGGGTGGGGAAATCGACGAAGGAACCGCGAACGAGCCCGATGACGGGAAGGCGGCTCTCGAGCCACTTAGCCGCCGCGCTCTGCGGCACGTAATTGGAATGTCCAGCCATGGCTGCCTCTCCTATGGATTGCCGCTATCAACCGATCTGAATCACGTTGTCCGAGGTGAACTCGAACGGCGGCGGATCAGGAGATTCTCGGGTGCGGGTCCCTTGCGGATGCGGCCGGCCGTATCGTAGTGCGAGCCGTGGCAGGGGCAGAACCAGCCGCCGAAATCACCGGACTGTCCGAGCGGAATGCAGCCAAGATGGGTGCAGACGCCCGACCATCACGATCAGCGCTTCCCGGCCCTCGACGCCGCGATTGGCGTCGGTCGCCTGCGCGTCCGCCGCCAGGTGGCGTTGCGTGCGTTCTGGTCGGGAAGATCGGAAATCGCGACGGCATTCGCCTCCTCGACTTCCTTGGCGCTGCGGTTGCGGATGAACACCGGCTTGCCGCGCCACATAACCTTGATTTCCTGCCCTTCCTCGATGGCCGAGATGTCGACCTCGATCGAGGCGAGCGACAGGGCCGACGCATCCGGGTTCATCTGGTCGATGAAAGGCCATGCGAGCGCGGCTGCGCCAACCGCCCCCATCGCACCGGTCGCGATATAGAGGAAATCGCGGCGAGTGGGTTCGACCGTATCCTGCTGTGCCAAGGTCGCGTCCTCTTTAACCTATAGGGCCGACGAAAACGGCAAACGCCGCCGTCCCTGGCCCGGCCGAAACGGGGACGAAGGTCGGCGGAGTGCGTCGTCTGGGCGGCAGATGCGGCTTCCGCATCTTTCAAGCGGGGCTGTTATTGGCACCCTTGCCCGCGCTTGTCCAGATGATCATGGGTCGAGACGACTCTTTGTCGCGGTTTTTTGCCCAATGATTGCAGCAATGCCGCCGGATTTTGGCCACGCGGGCGCCGCGGCGGGGGGATCGCGGGTTTCTCCCGCGCAAGGCGCGAGGGGCATCTCCGGCGTCCTCCCGCCCACCGCGCGCGAAGCGCGGCAGGCGGGGGAGGTGTTACACCGTCTCGCGGCCGCTGTCGATGAAGCCGCCCGACTGCCGGCTCCACAGGCTGGCGTAGAGCCCGCCGCGTGCCAGCAACTCCTCGTGCGTGCCGTCCTCGACGATGCGCCCGCGATCCATCACGATCAGCCGGTCCATCGCCGCGATGGTCGACAGCCGGTGGGCGATGGCGATCACGGTCTTGCCGGCCATCAGGTCGTTGAGGCTTTCCTGGATCGCCGCCTCGACTTCGGAAATCGAGCGCCGAGGTTGCCTCGTCCAGCACCAGGATCGGCGCGTTCTTCAGCAGAACACGGGCGATCGCGATCCGCTGGCGCTGGCCGCGGACAGCTTCACGCCCCGCTCGCCGACATGCGCCATCAGCCCCTTGCGCCCTTCCAGGTCCTCGAGCCCGTCGATGAAGCCGGCCGCATGGGCCCGCCGCGCCGCCTCCATCGCATCCTGCTCGCCGGCTCCCGGCTTGCCGTAGACGATGTTGTCGAGCACGGAGCGATGCAGCAGCGAGGTGTCCTGCGTCACCATGCCGATCTGTGCGCGCAGGCTCGCCTGCGTCACCGAGGCGATGTCCTGCCCGTCGATCAGGATGCGCCCGCTCTCCACGTCGTAGAAACGCAGCAAGAGGTTCACCAGCGTCGACTTGCCCGCTCCCGAGCGCCCGACGACGCCGACCTTCTCGCCGGGACGAATCGTCAGGTCGAAGCCGGTCGATGACGCCCGCCTCCTTGCCGTAGTGGAAGCGCACGCCCTCGAACGCGATCTCACCCCTGGACACGGCAAGCGCGGGGGCCTGCGGCCGGTCCCTCACCTCCCGCTCGCGCGAGATCGTGGTGATGCCGTCCTGCACCGTGCCGATATTCTCGAACAGGCCGGAGACCTCCCAGAGGATCCACTGCGACATGCCATGCAGACGCAGCACCAGGGCCACCGCCACGGCGACATCGCCGGTCGTCACCGCATCGGCCCGCCACAGGTAGATCGACATGGCGCCGATGCCGAACAGCAGCAGCACGTTGATCGTGTGCAGCAGCGTGTTGAGCACCGTCACCAGCCGCATCTGCCGGTGAACCGTCTTCAGGAAGTCCCGCATGGACGAGCGGGCGTAGTCCTCCTCCCGGTCGGTATGGGAGAACAGCTTCACCGTCGAGATGTTGGTATAGGCATCCACCACCCGCCCGGTCATCAGCGAGCGCGCGTCGGCCTGCACCTGCGACAGCTTCTTCAGCCGCGGCACGAAGAACACCAGCACAGCCAGATAGGCGAAGAACCACAGCACCAGCGGCAGGGCGAGGCGGAAGTTCGCTTCGCCGATCAGCAGCACCGCCGACACGAAGTAGTAGACCGACACATAGACCAGCACGTCGAGAACGCGGGTCACGACCTCGCGCACCGCCAGCGCCGTCTGCATCACCTTGGTGGCGATGCGGCCGGCGAAGTCGTTCTGGTAGAAGCCGATGCTCTGGGCAGCAGGTAGCGGTGCACCTGCCAGCGGATCGCCATCGGATAGTTGCCGAGCAGCGTCTGGTGGAACAGCAGTTCCCAGGCCAGCGACAGTGCCGGCATGATCACCAGGATCACCACCCCCATCCAGACGAGCCGCCCGGCATTGTCCGCAAAGAAGGTCTCGCGATCCGCCGTCGCCAGCCAGTTCACCAGGTCGCCGAGGAAGGAAAAAGACCATCACCTCGAAGATGGCGACGGCCGTTCCCAGCAGGCACACAGCCACCAGGATCGGCCAGATCGGCCGCGTGTAGTGCCAGCAGAAGGCGAAAAGCCCGGCCGGGGGCGCCGTGATCGGCTGCTCCCGGAACGGGTCGATGAGTTTCTCAAACCGGTCGAACATTGCGAA
>JACADM010000160.1_pt1 | contig 21874 bp, 38 predicted proteins | sample 7512371 | NCBI WGS metagenome assembly JACADM01 (sample SAMN14389041, study PRJNA612141) | algae metagenome | isolation source: non-axenic algae culture | place: India: Navi Mumbai | collected 2017-01
AACGCCTGGCGGCCATCAAACCCTCCTCCACATCCGAACCGTCCAGCGCGAAAACGCCTGCGCCAGACCACGCGCGCGCAGAAAGCAAACGCGAAATCCACAAGGGAACCACCAAGGGCGCATGGTCGGAGCCGAAGGCGAAGGCCATGCCGACAGCAGTTCAACCGTCATCTCGGTTCCTTCGCCCCAACGCGGGAGAAAGTGGACCTGTGCGGACTCAGCACAAGACCGGATAAGGGAGCGACCCGAACATTCCGACCATCACCCCTCCGACGGTGCCACTGGCGGCTCGCCCGCCAGTGCCGGGCCATCAGCCGGAACCGGATGCCGACAACGCCTCACCCACAAACCTCACCAGGCCCACAACTCCACACCACCCCGCTGGCGGACAAGCCGCCAGTGGCACTAAACCACCCAAACCCTTCCCCGCCGTCCCGCAGTGCCCCGCCGCCCGGATTGTCGCCGACGCCGGATCACCGAACGGCCGCGCGAATCGGGGTGATGCTCACAGATCCCATCCGCTACCCTACCCCATGGCCAGGCCCGCACGCAGACCGTCAAGCTCGAAGGCGCAGCCCGCCGGGCCGTCCGACCGGCGTGCGTTGATCTCGATCGCGTCATCGGGCAGGGACCGCGTATCCCAGGCTCCCGCAGCGCGTCGAATCAGGGCGCTGCACCACGCGTGGATCTTCGCCGGCCCGGCGTCGGGGCTCACCGCCGGGCCTTTGCGACGCTGCTGCTCGACCCGACGCCGCGCCCGACCTGACCGGGCGACTCACCGTGGACCCGAGGGACACCGCGCGACTCATGCGCGCGCACCCACCCGACTACCACCTGATCACCAAGGCTCGCCGCCTACAGCGGGGACGACAGCACCCGCCGCTCCAGCAGCGCAGCATCCCCTCGCCGTGCTCAGGAATACCTCATCGAACCGGCCCAGGCTCGCCGGGAGCGGGCGGCTCGGGCGCGATCGCCTCCAAGGTGTTCGTCGTCGACGAGGCCGAGCTCATGCAGCCGGCTCCAGCGAGGGCCAGAACGCGATGCTCAAGACCCTCGAAGAGCCGCCGCCGGGCACGATCATCATCCTCGTCACCGCGCGGAGGCGCTGCTCCCGACCATCCGCTCGCGCCAGCGCGTCCGCTTCGATGCGGCGTGTCCGATGCCGACATGCAGGCCTGGCTCGATCGCACCGAGGGCGAGGACCGGCTCGAAGTCCGCCCCGGCTCACGACCGTGGCTGCTCGAGTTCGCATCGGGATCACCCGGTCGGGCCCGCACGCCATCGAAACCGGCCTGCTCGACTGGGAAGCCGAACTGCGTCCGTTCCTCAGTGCGATCGAGCGCGGGCGCTGACCCCGACTTCTCCGCCACGCTCTCCAAAACTCGTCGGTTCGTGGGCCGAGGACTGGGTCAAGGCACGACCGCAGGCCAGCAAGGAAGCGGCCAACCACGCCGCGGCGGGCACGCCTTCCACCTGCTCGCCCAGCATGCGCCGACTGCTCGCCGACGCGTCCGAAACCGGCGACGCCGAGGCCATCGAACGCTGGTCCGACGCGATCGAGGCTATCGCGCAGGCCGAGCGAGATCAACGCAAACGTGCAGATGGCGCTCGCGCTCGAGCACATGAGCGCCCGCTTCGCCTCGGCAGTTGATTGAACGAAAACTCGGTTCGATTCAGGCCGAGAACGACAGGCCGCCGCCAGAGGGACGAGTTGCGCCGGGACCGTAGGTGCCGGTGGCACGCGTGGGTGCAAACGAAGCGGGCGGGGCTCGCGGCGGTGCCGTTCGGAGCGTCGGCGCGCGGAGTCCGCTGCTCCTTCCAGAGCGCTCGCAGAGCATGCCCAGGTCTCGCCACCGTAACGCATGATCTTCAGGCACTCATCGACCTTGTCGACGGATTTCTCGAACCCGGCCTCCGTCAGGTGCTTGAACACGAACGTGTACAGGGCACCGACCTTCTCACCTGTTCGGGTTCACCTCCGGCTTCATGCCGGAGATGAGAACTCGAGCACGATGTCGCGGGCCTGGCTGAAACCGTCGTACATCTTCTCGTAGTTCTTGTTCACAAGCCCGTCGCCCCCGTCTTCCATGAACCGGATGCAGCCGTCCAGGAGGAGCAGGCGGGCTTCTCAGGCGTCGCGGTGAGCACCTGATTGCGGAAGTACGGGTTGTTGATGTCGAGCTCATGACCCGACTGCTATCGACGCCCGCCGGTTCGGCGCAGGCCGATAACCGCGGACCGGACGTGAAACTTCCAGATGGTGGGTTCAAAGGTCCGATCGGCAAGCTCCTGGGTCAGGGTCATCAGCCGAGGCTGAGGGCGGACTGCTGGTTCTGGGCTGGGAGAGGGGCCTGCTCCATGGCGATGAACTGCGATTCGAGGCGGGCGCGCGCCGTTCGGCGGATGTCGAACCGCTCGATCCGCTTCTCCTGCAGGTCGATCTGAGCGAGCAGGTTCTCGTCCTTGCGTTTGAGCAGGCCGTCGATCGAGTTCGTGAAGTTCTCGACCAGCAGTTTGATCTGCTCGCCGACGCCGAGGCTGGTTATGAGTCCTCGTCGGGCTGGACGAACGCGCTTGGAGCGATCTCGATGGGCTCGCGGGGCGAGTTCGAAGGCAGCTGAACAGTTCGGCGACGTTGTCGAAATCGGTCTCGAGGGCCTGGCGGAACTTGTCGCGGTCGAGCTCGAGCAGCACCTCGCCGACGCGGACGCCGACCTGGAAGAGGAACTGGAACTGGCCGTCGACAGCCTGCGGGTTTGCCTGGATCGCGCGGTAGAGCGCGCCGGACGTTGGAGACCGTGGTGTCGCCGAGCAGAGCGCCGCGTTCGGTTTCCTCGTTGTAGGTGTCGAACTGGCCCATCGTCGTGATGACGCTGTTGAAGGCCTCGACAGAAGCCGTTGACGGCGTCTTCGAGCGCCCGTGTTCCGGTTCACGACGACCTCGACGGGCTCGTCGGAGGTTCCCGCGAGGTCGATGGTCACGCCCTCGACGACGTTGTCGAGGTGTTGGTCGTGCTGGTGAGCAGCACAGCCTTCGCAGGATCCTCGGCGCCGAAGAAGACGGCGTCCTGGGCGGCGAACAGGCTCCTCCAGACCGAGTTGAACCCGCCGGTGTCGATGATGAAGCTCGCCAGCCGAGCCGGTGTATCGGCTGGTGAGGTTCATGCGGAAGGGCTGTTGGACGAGCCGTCGTTGACGATGCTCGCTGCGACGCCGACGCCGGCGAGGTTGATCTTGTTGACCACCTCCTGCAGCGTGTCGTTCTCGTCGAATTCGACGACGAGTTCGTTGGAGCCGTCGGCGACGATGGCCTCGGTGACCGGTGCGCTCGGCACGAGAAAACGTGCCGTCGATGTTGGCGCTTCGCGGCGGTGCCGGTGACGTCCTCGATGATCAGTTCGCCCGCGGCCTCGGACGGTCGCGGATGACGATGCCGTCGCCCTGATCGTTGACCGCGGCTTCGATCTCGATGCCGGGGCGGGAATTCAGGAAGTCGAGCAGTTCGTTGACGTTCTGGAAATCGTCGCGGATGGTGATGGTACGCGAGTTGCCCGAGGCGTCGGTGATGCGGATCTCGCCGGCCTCGATGCCGCGCTGGTTGAGGCGGTCCATGCTCGTGGCCTGGCCGATCCACTTCATCTGGAGGTTGCTGCCCTGCACGCTGGTGGCGGCGCTTGTCCTTGGTGAGGCCGAGTTCGGCGGCGAGGTCGCCGGCGATGGAAAAGTTGCCGGCGGTCGCGCTGGTCGAGTCGACGCAGCCAGGCCATTGCCCGCGTCGTTGAGCGACACCTGCACGCCGACGCCCGCGCGGTGAATCGCTGTTGATTGTGTTGACCAAAGAGTTCAGCGAGCCGCTCAGGTCAGCGGTCGTCAGGATGGCCGACAGGTCGAGCGAGTTGCCGGCGCGTCGGTGATGGTCAGGTCGGTCGAGGTGAGCCCGCGCGCCGTTGAGGTTGCGAGAGGACGGTGTTGAGGCCCGACAGCAGGCGGTCGCCGGTGAAGCGGCGGCTGGTGGTGCCAGTGCCGATCAGGCCGCCGAGCCCGGGCCGCGGGCGGTGTTGGCGGTCGAGTGTCGGTCGCGCGCTTCGGCGATGCGGAAGGGGAGCCGGCGTCAGTGGTGTTGTCGATGAGTTCGAGGCCGGTGTCGGCGGCGTTGATCTGCGCACCTTGCCGTCGGACTGCTCGTTGATCTGCTCGATGACGTCGCCGAGGGTCGCGGCGCGAGCGCGTGACCTGCTGTTCGGTCTCGAGCTGTCGTCGCCGGTGGGCATGGTGTCGGGGTCGTAGACCTGTCCCTCGGCTCGCCCTCGGTGACCACTTCTTGGGTGAGTTCGCCGAGGTCGATGGAGATGGCGGGTCCGCCGTCGCGGGTGAAGATGCGGAAGTCGGTCGAGCCGTCGCGCTGAGCACGCCGAGGCCGTCGTTGAGAATCGACAGCGTGTTCTCGGAGACGGTGCGGATGTTGGAGCCGGTGACGGTGTTCGAGCGACGCCGCCGGCGGCGGTGGCGATGCCGAGGCTCGTCGCGGTCTCGTAGCCGAAACCGTTGGAGATGATCAGATTGGACGCGGTCGAGCCGGTTTCGTCGGTGATGATGATCGCGCGTCGTCGACGGAAGCGGTCACGCCGATGTTCGGCTCGGCGTTGATGCGGTCGAGCACGTCCTGGACGGTCACCACGGTGGAGGTCGACGGTCGCGGAGTTTCCTGCGCGTCGGTGATGTTGATGGTGCCGCAGCTGATGCCGTTGCCGCCGTTGAAACCGGCGAGTTCGGTGGACTCGTCGATCCCGCCGCCGCCGATCTCGAAGGAGAACTGGGTCGCGCGATGCCGGAGTTGTCGCGATCGACGAAGCCGCGGCTGAGGGCACGCTGCGTGGAGACGAGGCGATCGACCTGGAAGCGGTAGGTTCCTTCGCTGGCGCGCGTGGACGAGGTGGCGGTGAGCACGTCCTGGTTGGAAGACGACGCAGCTGTGCCTGGAAGACTTTGTCGAGGCGGAACTTGCCGGCGGCGGTGCCGAGGGCGAGCAGCGACGAGTTGATGCTCAGGAACGCGGCCTGCTTCTGCTGGTGGAGGATGCGCTGCTGGGCGAAGCGCTTGGGGCGCTTCGATGGCGAGGCGCTGGATGAGCGAGCCCGAGTCGATGCCGCTGATGAGCCCGACTGATGATGTGATGCTTCCCATGACGCGGTCCTTCCGTGGCTCGCCTCGCGCTGCGCGTTCCTGCGCGCGATCGTTCGATGGGCGCAGGTTGCGCCGATCGGAACTCCACCGTGTGCTCCGCACGCGGCGTGCCAGCCTCCGGCCGGTCTGGTCAGGCGGCCCGGCGACGCGGGCCGCGGCGGGTCGCGGCAGGAGCGCGTCGAGGGGCAGGGATCGGTCGGGCCGTGTCGGCCGGTCGAGCCCGCTGCCTTCAGTCGCAGCACGTCCATGGCCCACAGGGCGAGGACGCAGCTGGAACATGTCGCGGGCTTCCAGGCTCCGCGTGCTCGAGCGCGCTCGTACGCGCGGGTAGCCGCCCAGGCCTGTCCCATTCGAGGACGGTGCGTGCGGGGCGGATCGGCAGAATCGCGTTCGCAGTGGTTTGTATCGGCGGCGTGGGGGTGGTGCTGGAGCCGGACGCGGGGTGGTGGGGAGCCATACCCGCTGCTTCGGTCCGTCTGTGACGGCTCTGAAGGGAGGAAAGCGGGATGAACGAGGGAAAACCACTCATCTGGGGAGATGATGGGCGATTGGTGTGGCGATCGCGAATTGCGCTGGGTTGGGGGAGGTGACAGTGCGTCGCCGGTGCAGCCGGGTTCAATCGCGAATGACGACGGCGATATCGCTCACTTTCTGGAGTACAAGGCCTTCAACCAGATCGACCGGGGTGGTACACGAGAACCGACAACGGTACAAAACCGGCTCTCTCAGGAAGAGCCGGCGGTGAATTCATCGGGTGACAAGGTCAATTCTTAGACAGGGTCTCCATCGCAAGCCGAGAGGCAGTCGGCGTAGGAATCGTAGATAGTGTCTTCGATCCAATCAGCGACTGCACGCAAGGCGTGCTGTTACCCTCAGGTCTGCGGCGGTTCGCGCAATCCGTGAACGTATCGAAGTAGTGGTCGCAAGTGCTGGGAAGCTCTGCACTGGCTCGGCAGTCGATGTAGTCTTCGAGGGCGGCGTCGGCACAGGCTTCGTAGCCCGCGGCCTCGTCGTCGGCGGCGTCGGCTTGGTCGCGAAGGTCATCGATGGTATCGCTGGCGTTGTCCAGATCGTCTTGAAGTTGCTGCCAGCATGCGTTGTAACATGCTGGATCGTGCGGCACGGGATCTGCCGGAACAGGGCCCACGGTGGCTACGCCCGCCACAGACACTGTGCTGGTGGCGGCATGCGCTGGAGCGACGGGATGGACTGTGACAAGCATCGCGGACATGATGACCATGAGCGATACCAAGATCGTCGTGCGCGTACTTTTCATAGATTTACCTCCTTGGACTGCAGGAACAAGTTTCGGTGATTGCTTATCAAGCGAACTTTCCCATTTTCACGTTAACCCGGCGACGCTGCCGGGCCATTCTCTAAGAACATATCACCTCTCGCGCATGTGAAAGCCCAATCTAGACGTGTGCACGTGCAATCTGCTACAAGCACGGCGGATGGCGTAGCCAAAGAAAAGCCGTCACAGGTGCGCTGAGCCTACCGCGGCACAGACCGATCAGGGCGCATGAGATTGTCGGCCGAGGCCACGGCGAATGACAGCGGCGTCCGATCGTCGCACCGTCGGTGTGGCCCGCTCACACCGGCCGTCTGAGGTAAAGCGGCTAGGCAGCGAGCGACAGGCATAGTCGCTTTGAGCGGCGGCCGCGGTCTCTGCTCGTGTCGTATCCTCAGTGATCCGATGACGGGTGCACGCTTCATGGTGGATCCCTTTGCTGGCGGGAGGGTGAGCGATGACCGACACGACAGGAAGCATATCGATCATCCGGTGCTTCGATCAAGAGGCTCGCGACGGTCATGAGGAGTCGAGGTGTTTCTTCACGGCGCTAGATCGCCGGATTGTCGCTGGACCCGGCGAGTTGGTCTATGGCGGATACGAGTCGACGTTTTACTTCACACCGAAGTCGCTGATCATCGCCGCGGATGGAGAAGTCACGAAGATCCCGCGGAGGCGATCAGGATGTGCTCATCCGTCCTCGAAGCGAACCATAAGTGGTCGGTGCTTCTCCTCAACGACTTCCGCAGGGTTGAGATCGGTACGTGCGGCCGATGGCAGGGACGGATCGGCGAGTTGTATCACTCGATGATCGAGCGGATGAGCGGGATCACGTGTGGGGCGAAGGGCGTCATGACGATTCGAGTTCTTCGGTCAGGTTCGATCGGAGGACGAACTGATGCCCAATCTCATGGTGCACCCGGGCTCGACGCGTTCCGATCTGCAGCCGATCGGCTCGAAGCGGAACTACCGGGGACGACCTTGTACATGCTGATCGCTGCCGACGACCCTGGGACGGCCACCGGCGTCGTCGCGGTCACCGAGCAACAAAGGAACGCTGATCGTTTCGCGGGGTTCGGCGCGGACGGGGTCATTGAAGCGGACCAGATCGTGCCTGTGGATCTCCTGCACGTCCCGGATAGTCATCGGGTTTGGCACATCGTCTGGGATTGATGAGCGACGACCTGTCGTCGATGGGGCCGGCGGGTGGCGTGGTCTACGCGAAGCGTAGCCCACGAGGAGCCGCTCGCGGCTGTGTCGACGTGGGCTCGCCCAGCTCCGTCGGTCGAGACCACGCCACCCAATGGGATGGAGGGTCAAGCGTCGCACCTTCGGTGCGAACCCATCACCGGCCTCTCCCGCAAGGAGAGGGAGGCGAAGCCACCGATCTTCCGCGATCACTGCGCGTTCGCGCCTCGGTTGAGCAGGCTGCTTGGCGAGTTTCTGCATGTCTTCGACGGAGTCGGTTTCGTCGACGATCTCGACGCCGAGGAGGGTTTCGAGGACGTCTTCGAGGGTGACGATGCCTACCTTGCTGCCGTACTCGTCGACGACGATGAACAGGTGGTCGCGCGGTCGATGAACTGCTGGAGAACGGTCGAGAGTTTGGCGGACTCGGGGACGATGTGGGCCGGGCGGGCGATCTCTTCGAGCGTCGCGTCCTGACGTCCTTCGGCCATCGCGGTGAAAGGCGTGGCGGTGGACGAGGCCTCGGATGTCGTCGATGGAGTCGCCGGTGATGGGGACGCGAAGCAGGTGGCTCGGCGGCTCATGGTCTCCGACGGTCTGGCCGGCGGGGGCGTGAGAGCGACGGTGCGGGGGTCATGACCTGTTCGACGGTGGCTTCGCGCAGGGCGATCAGGTTGCGGAGGATGCGGGCCTCGTTCTGGTCGAGCGCGCCCTTCGTGGGCGAGGCGGGGCGAGGCTGTGCATTCCTCGCGGCTGATGATCGGCGCGTGCATCTTGCGTCCGGCGAGGCTTGGAGATGCGGTCGCAGGCGACGACGATGGGGTAGAGGATGAGGATCATCCAGTGGACGGTCCACGCGGTGAACGCGGCGAGGCGCTGGCGTGCACGGCGAGGGTCTTGGGATGATCTCGGAGAAGATGAGGATGGCGAGGGTGACGACGACGCCGACCACGCCGACAGGCCTCGCCCCAGATGACGGCGGACTGGGCACCGACGCCGGCGGCGCCGGAGTGGGCGAAGGTGTTGAGGGTGAGGATGGCGGCGAGTGGGCGGTCGACATCGTCCTTCATGATCTGGAGGCGCTGGCCCCGCGGCTGCCGCGCTCGGTCATGACGGCGATGTGGGAGCGGGATGCTGAGCAGCGACGCCTCGAGGAGGAGCAGAGGAAGGAGACGCCGATGGCGATCGCGAGATAGAAGAGGAGCAGGGCCATGGTTTGGTCAGGATAGGCGGAACTGAAACGCCCGGCCGTCGCACCTACGGTGCGAACCCTCACCCGGCCTCTCCCGCAAGGGAGGGAGGAAATGGCATGATCAGTAGCCGGGGTCCTGGGAAACTTCTTTGCCTTCGACGGTGAGGCGGGTGGGGTGGGCGAACCAGGAGTTTTCCTGTTTGCCCGTACTGCTTCTCGATGAGGGCGGCGACTTCGGCCATAGTGCCGTTTGCGGGGACCCAGCCCGGGGTTTGAGATGTGCCGTCGACATCGGGGAAGTCGATGCGGCAGTTCTGGCACTTCTTCTCGCTGTGGAAGCGGATGGGGCACCAGAAGGACTCGATGTTGCGGAGCATTTCGAACCGAGGACCAGACGCCAGTCATCCAGTCGCAGTAGAGGCACCAGATGAGGTCGTGGCCGACGAGGCCCTCGAACTTGTGGCGCGAGAGGTTGACCCAGTCGGCCGTGCAGTACTTCGGCACGCCGACGAGGACGGTCAGCGGCGGGTAGACGACGACTTCGACGAGGCGGACGATCCAGAACAGCAGGGACGGCGAGGGCGGTCACCCAGCCCAGGTGGTTGCGCCCAGCGCCGATGACCTTGTTGAGCGACTTGACAATGCGCGGCCCGCGGGCAGGGTGGAGCGAGTTCGTGGGCCCCAGACCAGAGCGCAGCGACGACCTGGCCGGCGATGGCGGCTGCGAGGCCGAGCCAGCCGGCGACGATCACGCCGACGATGCCGGGAGAGGATGAGGAAGTGATTGCGAGGTCGAGCAGCGGCGCGCGGCAGAGCATCGGAGGCACGTCGACCGGCGCGCGGAGTTTGGCGAGGTGTGGAGCACGGCGGTGCCGAGGAGGATCGCGCGATGGTGGCGAGGAAGATGCCGAGGTGGGTGCTGGTCATGGGTGCAGCATACGGGCTGGCGGTATTCTCCAAGGCGATCGCTGCTGACCCCGAACGAGAGCCACCATGAATCTGCCCGCTTTTGCTGTTGAGATCGATGATCCGGTCGCCTCTGGGAAGAGCGACGTCCCGCTACACCGGCCGGGTGGCTGCTGACGAACGGTCAGGGCGGGTTCGCGATGGGGTGCTGCGATGGGTTCCCCGGGAGGCGTTACCACGGGCTGTTGAACGCCGCGGCGACACCGCCGGTGGACCGGGTGGCGACGGTTGGCGAGCCAGTGGTTGAGTGGATGGCGTTGATGCGCGGACGGTTCCGCTGCGGTTCGAGAAGCAGGGCGATCCGGGTGCGGGAATCGCGTGGAAACGGGTGGAGCGTCGCGCGAACTGGCGGTGGGATACCGGGAGAACACGGCGGCGATGCGCGTGACGCTGAAGCGCGAGGGGAAGGCAGGGGCGATCGGGGTGCGGATCGGGATGCCGGTGCTGCTGCGCGTTTTCACAAGGCTGGATGAGGAGGTCGGCGCGAGGGATTTCACCATCGATGCGCGGGGACGGGTTTGTGGCACGCGCGCTGGGTGAGGCGCACCGGGTGGAGGTGCGTGCGACGGGGCGCGGTTTGTCGAGCGGGGGCGGGTGGAGACGGGGATTGAGGTGCCGCATAAGCCTGGACCGGGGAGACGAGACGCTGGAGGCGGTTCTGGCCAGGAGACTTCGAGGCGGGCGGCGGCGGGTAAGGAGTCGCTGACGGTCGAGGTGCTGATCGCGTTCAACGAGGATGCGTTGCCGGCTGGCTTGCTGGATGACGAGTCGCGCGCGCGGCTGGAGAAGTTGGCGTCGCGGTTTGCTGATGAGGAACTGCGTGCGCGGCGGTTGCGAGCGATGATTTTCTGGTGGAGCGGGTGGTCGGGGTGAATCGTGCATGAGCGTGATCGCGGGGTATCCGTGGTTCGCGGACTGGGGCGGGACACGATGATCGCGCCGGGGCTGCTCTTGGTGACCGGGCGTCACGATGAAGCGTTGTCGACGCTGCGGACCTATGCGCACGTGTCGGAGGGGATGATCCCGAACCGGTTCGATGACTACGGCGGGCCGCCCACTACAACACGGTGGACGCGTCGCTGTGGTTTCATCAGGCGGCGGCTGAGTACCTGCCGTGCGCGGCGACGAACGCGGCCGGGAGGAACTGCTTCCGGCGTGCCTGGCCATTATCGCGGGGTACACGAAGGGGACGCGGTACGGCATCGGCGTGGACGCGGCGGACGGCTGGTGTTCGCCGGCGACGACGCACCACTGACCTGGATGGACGCGACGTGGAGAAGGTACGCCGCGCGTCACGGGAAGGCGGTGGAGATCAACGCCAACGCGCTGCGTTCGGCGGCGGCAGCGATGCGCGGTCGGGCGGATGCATCGAAGGCGGATGAGTTGGACGCGATGGCGGGGCGGGTGCGTGCGCTTCAATGAGGCGTTTGCCGGCGGGCGGGAGGGCTGATCGATTGTCTGCGTCCCGACGGGAGCGGCGGCTGGGGCGACCGACGAACTGCGCTGAACCAGGCTCTTCGCGGTGAGTCTGCCTCACAGCCCGCTGGATGATGAGGCGAAGCGGCGGGTGGTCGAGGTGCGTGCGAGCGAGACGCCGATGGGGATGCGGACGCTGTCGCGTCACCGGCGGTACCGGGCTCACTTCACGGGCGACATGATGAGCCGCGACGATGCGTACCACAACGGGACGGTGTGGCTGTGGCTGATCGGCCCGATGGCTGAGGCGGTGCTGCGGGCGGGCGGCTTCGACGATGAGTCGAAGCGGAAAGCGCGAGGCGATGATCCGGCCGCTGATCGAAACGATGACGAGCGGGTGCCTGGGGCAGATCTGCGAGGTGAGCGACGGGGACGAGCCGCGCCTGGAGCAGGGGTGCATCGCGCAGGCGTGGTCGGTGGCGGAGGTGTTGCGGATTGGGGTGCTCGTTCCCAGTTGAGCACTCGGTCTGGTCGGAAGACTCGGACCACCCTCATCCGTCCGCTTCGCGGCCACCTTCTCCCGCGAGGGGAGAAGGAAGATCAGAACGGAACCTCTGCCTCGAACACCTGCGGCGCTTCGCCGTCGCGCAGGCTTATTTCGAGGGTGTGGGCGTGGAGCATGAGGCGCCAGCCGGGAGGCGCTCGCCGTAGAGGTGGTCGCCGATGATGGTGCGCGGGCCGCCGCCGCCGTGGGGGCCGTCTTGGATGTGGCTGAAGGCGGAGTGGACGCGGGCGGTGGCTGCGTCCGGTGATGGGTTTGAACTCGACGCGGATGCAGGGTGTGCCGTCGGGCAGGGGTTTCGTGCGGTGCACTACTGAGCGGGCGGTGCGTCCCTGGATGGGGTCGTGGATCTGGCGCGGGCGGTCGTTGAGGTCGGCGCGATGGGGAGGTTGATGAGGCCTTCGCGCTGACGGGCAGGCGGTCGAAGGTGCCGGGCTCGCGCGTCGAGCAGGGCGATGTGGTCTTTGGCGTGGCGGTCCTGGAACTGGATGGAGAGGTGGCGGTGGGCCTGTTTGTTGAGACCGATCGCGAGGATGCCGGAGGTGTCCATGTCGATGCGGTGGGCGGTGAGCGGCCGCTGGCATCCTCGATGCTCACGGCGATGCGCGTGGCGACGCAGTCGGCCTTGCCCGGGTCCTCCTGCACCTTGCCGGGGACGCTGAGCAGGCCGGAGGGCTTGTTGACGATCGCGACGTCGTCATCGCGGTAGATGAGCCCAGGCTGGGGAACGGCGGCACGTCGGGCCGGCGTGTGGCGGTCCGCGGATCGGCCATCGGGCGAGACGGGTCCACCGGCGAGAACCAGGGGCGGTCGTTTCTGGGCTCGGGTTGGGGGCCTCGTGGGAGGTCGGATCGGGCATGGAGGGCTACCATATCCCCTTGGCGTCTGGTCGCGGACCGGCACGCCGGTGCGACGCGATTCTCCTCTGATTCGCGGTTACCAACCGAATTCTCTGTGACAGGTCTCGACGCATGCTCGACGCTCCCGCTCTTCGTCTTCTCGCCGGATCCCTCTCTCGCTCGCGCTGGTGCTCGGCGGTTGCGATTCCGATGCGCCCGGCAGATTCGGGCGCGGATGTGCGTCCGACGGCCAATGAGGCGGGCGACGCGTCTTCGGGCGAGGCAGGCACGGTGAGCGCCGGCGAGTCTGCCCGACGAAGTCCGTGAGCGGGTGATCGAGGTCGAGGACGGCTGGTACGACCCGGTGACGCACGAGGTCTACCCGAAGCATGGCGAGGCAAAGCGCCGGAAGCCGAAGCCCCCAATGACGGCATCCCCACCGACCTACCTCAGCAGATCCGCGATCGGCTGATCAAAGGTGGAGAGCGGGTGGTACGACCCGATCACGCACAACCTGTACCGGACGGGTCCGGCGCCGGCAGCGGACCCGGTCGCGCCATCGGGACCGGCGAGCGAGGACGCGTTCTTCGCCGCGCGGTGCAGGTGACCGATGAGACGATGTTCAGCCGCGCGGTGAGTCTTATTTTCGCACGACGGCAAGTGGATCATCTTCCAGGCTCGCCGCGGGCTGTTCGGGAGCGGGCGGGTCGCACGCCAACTACGGGATGTACGTCGCGGCGCTGACGTTCGATGCGGACGGCAACGTGACGGGGAGCCGATCGAGGTTTCGCCTCCCGGATCGGCGGCACGTGCGGCTGGTTCTTCCCGGCGAGCCGTGGCGGATCCTGTTCGGCTCGACGCTGGTGGAGCCGTCGGGCGCGAGTCGGCGGGCTACCAGCGCGGCAGTTCGCGCTACCGCTGGGCGTTCCCGGTGGAGATGGAAGTGGTGACGCGGGTCGTGCAGGAGATCTACGACGAGTACCGCGAGGCCGAAGGTTACGACGGACTCGACTTCCTGCCCACCGAGTACGAGCCGACCGTGATGTTCCCGAAGCCGGAGGGTACACCGCCGAGTGCGCGCTGGGCGCCACATCGTGTACTGCCAGGTGGACCCGGACACCGGGGTCGGCGATATCTGGATCCGCGACCTGGAAAACGGAACGGAAGTGCGCGTCGAGGCTGACGGCTACGACGGCGGGCCGTTCTTCAGCCCGGACGGGATGCGGATCTGCTATCGGTCGGACCGGGTGGGCAACAACCAGGCGCAATTTGTTCGTCGCGGATCTTGCGTTCGACGGAGCGGAGCGTGACGGGGATCGAGCGAGTACCGTGACGGACAACGCGCGTGAACTGGGCCCCGTACTGGCACCCGTCGGGTGAGATGCTTGTCTACGCGAGTTCGCAGGTGTCGCACATGAACTACGAGGTGTTCGCGATCGAGGTGCCGGCAGCAGGCGCTGAGGACAGTGGTCCGGTTCGTATGACATCCGGCGGATCACCTTCGCCGACGGGTTCGACGGTCTGCCGGTGTTCTCGGATGACGGTCGTCACTTCATGTACGGCGCCGCGGCGAACTCTACGGCGACGAGGACCGGCCTTCGAGCCAGATCTGGATCGGTCGCGTCGGCGAAATGCCGTTCGTGGACTGAGGTCCGATTACCGCTGATGGTTGGGCGCGCGGGCAGGGCGGACGGTTATCCGTCTGCAGTGCTGCAGTTCCCCCGCGGGCAGGCGAACGGGTTGCGGCCGGCCGATGCCAGCGCACGCTCGGATGTGCTGCGCTGGTCGGGCGGCGCATTTGGCGGGCCCTCGTGCCCGATCGACAGCGGAAAGGGATGTCAGTGATGAAGATTCGAGTTCCGAAGGCGTGGCGCGGGGCGTCCGTGGGCTGATCGCGACGGTGCTGCTTGGTACGCCGGCGGTCGCGTTCGGCCAGGGGTACGAGGTGTTCACCGATCGTGCGTCGTTCCTCGAACAGGCCGCGCGACTTCGGAGCGGATCGAATCCGACGACTTCTCCGCATACGAGGAGGCGAGGTGGACTCGCTGGCTTCGGCGCAGCCGGGACGTCGGTCGTGAATCACACGCGGCTTTCGATACTGGACGGCATCGATCCTCGATCCCGTTCCCAGGATCACCGGCACGCGACACGCGGCTGTTCATCGACGACGTGACGACCGAGCGAGTACTCGAACACGATTCGGTTCGAGGCGTCGTCGGAGAGCCCGCAGCGCGTGCTGCTGCGTCCGGTGGAGGTCAACTCGTCCGGCATGCCGCTGGCAAGCGAGGGGCGATCAACAGCGGCGTGGTGCATGCGACTGGTTTCGGGTCGGGTGCGCGTATCGGTATCGAACTGACCGGCGTGACCAGAGAGCAGACCTCGATGCTGATCCTGCGGTTCTTCCAGTCCGGATTCGACCTGTACCTCGATGTCGAGCCGACGGAAACCGGCGAGGCGTTCATCGGCGTTGTGACCGACCAGCCGTTCGACGCGGCGCGTCTGGGTGGGATCCGTGGCGCACGGCGAGTCGGTGGGTATCGCTTCGATCGCGACGGCGTTCACCGATCCGCCGGTTCAGGCTCGGCTGCCCGGGCGACACGAACTGGGACGAAATCGTCAACCTGAATGACCTGAACGCCCTGCTGAGCAACTTCGGTGACCGCAGCGGCGTGCTCGGTGTCGAGGGCGGCGATGTGAACGGCGACCACGAGATCAACCTGAACGACCTCAACCTCATGCTCGTGCACTTCGGGCTCGACGGCTGTTCGGGTGGCGGCGGCGACGACGGCGGTGACGGCGGTGACGGCGGTGACGGCGGCGGCGGCGACGACGGCGGTGACGGCGGTGACAGCGGTGACGGCGGTGACGGCGGTGACGGCGGTGACGGCGGCGGCGGCGACGACGGCGGTGACGGCGGAGACGGTGGTGACGGCGGCGGAGGCGACAGCGGGAGACGGTGGCGGCGGCGGCGGCGGCGACGACCGCCGAGTCACGGCGACAGCTGAATCGTCCTCCGCAGCTCAGGCGGCGTCCGAGGCGCTGCCAGCGCGGATAGTCGATAAACGCGAGGTGCATCATGCGGTGCGAGGTGCAGGCACCCACTGTTCGTGAGAACCGCCGAGCAACGGGCTGGTCTGGGTCATTTTCTCGCCGGCGTCGATGCGCGTCTGCTCGCGGAGTTCGGCCATGCCCTGCTCGAAGGTGACGTCCGGAGCGGGAGCATGAACGACGCCTGCAGGAGTTGGAAGCCGGAGGGCATGGGCTTGCGCGCTGAGGCCTTCTTCTTGAAGAGCAGGCTTTGCGAAGAAGCGGACCAGTGCCGGCGCGGCTCGGGAAGCCGTCGAGCGAGCAGCGGAAGAAGATCGCGAGTGGCTGAAGATCTGTCCCGGCGACCAGTTGCCGGTGGTGGTGATCGCGCTTGCCGGTGCGCCTCGTCGATGCGATCGAGTTCGGCCTTGAGGCAGTTCATGCAGTTGAACTTGAGGGTGCATTCGGGCGGTCTTGGTTTCAACGATGCCCTGGGGCTCGATGGTACGGCTCATCAGAAGGTCTCCCGTGACGCCCGATCGAGCGCGTCGGTGTAGAAGCGTTCGAATCTGGAGATGGAGGGAAGTACATGCCGATGAGGCGACGGCGACCACGAGGCACAAGAAGAACAACATGTTGCCGGTCAGCAGCGCACCACCGCACCGAAGAGCCCCAGCCCTCGACCATGGCGGCGCGAAGAACGCGCGTGGTGTAAGCCGATCCGCGCCCGAGATTGGAAGGCGTCCGTGTCGTCATCTGACCACGCGCGGCGGCGGCGGCGCGATGCCGCGGAACGCCGGCAGGATAAACGCCGTCGCGGGCAGCACCGAGAGGGCGTACGCGCCGAGCATGATCGAGGGAACAGTTCAAGGTCCTGCCCGCCGGACGGCTGATTCGGCGGCGTGGACGGCGTGGCCATCGATCCGGTGGACTGGAGGACGAGCACGATGATGACGCGAACAGGCCCACACCGGCCATGAAGGCGAGGTGCATGATCCTGAGCGTGATCATCGCACCGGCATGGTGGTCGGACGCGGACCGGTGGGTGGGATGGGTGACATCGGGCTCCTCCTGTTGCACCGGGCATCGTATCGGAGGACCGTAGGAGAAAGCCCCGACACGCCGGCGGGCGGGAGGGCGTCTCATCGGCGGTTTGGACTCACATGGAGTCGATCAGTTCCGCGAGCAGGCGGACTCCGAAGCCGGTGGCGCTGTTCTTCACGAACGGCCTTGTCGCTGTCGACGGCGTGAACGCCGGCGATATCGATGGCACCACGAGGTGCCCTCGACGAAAAGTGAGGAACGCCGCGCCCCTGGATCGGGTGGGCGGCCCGGACGAGCGCGCTGTTGAGGATGTCGGCGACGGGCGACTTCATCAGGTCGCGATACTCCTGATGGGCAGGAGTCGCCAGACGCGTTCGCCGGTCTTACCGGAGGCCGCCTCGACCTTAGCGCAGTTTGTCGTCGTCACACCACATGCCGGCGTAGGTGTTGCCGAGGGCGACGACCACGCCGCCGGTGAGTGGCCATGTCGATGACGCACTCGGGCTTGTCCTTGCAGGCGGATGAGGCCGTCGGCGAGGCGTCAGCTTCGGCGTCGGTGTTGGTGACCTCAACGGTGACGCCGTTGGCGTACTCGGGATGTCGTCAGGGACGGTAGGCCTCGTCGCTGACGTTCTCGGCGCAGCAGAAGTAGGCGATGACGCGCTTGGCAGACGACGGTCGCGATGGCGTGCATAGCGCCGACATACGCCCGCCGTCCATGTCGCGTTTCATGCCATGGACCCGGAGATCTTCAGGGACAGGCCGCCGCTGTCGTAGGTGATGGTCTTCCGACGAGGACGATGGGTTTCTTCCCGCGTCCGGCGGACTTGGGTGTGTACTCGAGCCGGACGAGGCATGGCTGTGGTCGGACGCCATCCCGACGGTGTGGATACCGATGAGTTTCTCTTCAGCAGTTTCGCGCCTTGATGACCGTGCACTTCATGCCGGTGGAGCGGGCGAGCACAGGCTTCCTTGGCGACGAGGCTCGGGCGTGCAGATGTTCGGCGGCGTCTCGCTGAGGTGCGGGCGACGTTGGTGGACTCGCCGAGGCCGATGCCGTATATGCCCGCACTGAAGGCCTTGTCGCTGCTGCGAAGACTGAGCCTGACGCTCGGTCTGGTCGTCACCGAGCCTCGGAACTGGTCGGCGTCCCAGGCGAGGATGCCGATGGACTCACCGAACGCGCGGCCGCAGGCTGAGAATCGGCCTTTGCGGCCTCGATGCGCCGCCGGCTCGATCGCGACGAAACTCGCCTTCACCTTGGCGAGATGGCGACGAGCGACGCGCTGCAGGCGGGCTGCCTCAGGTCGAACTTGCTCTTGTCGCCGGGCCGAGGGACGACGATGCCTTCGGCCTTGCCGGTCGGGAAAAGCGACGATGCAGCCGGTCTCGCCGGTGGCTTCTGCCCGCTTGGCGGCGACCTGAGCAAGCCCTCGGCGTCGTGCTGAGGTGCTGTCAGGGCTGCTCCGCCCGAGCCGGTGGACTTGAACTGACCGAGCACGAGCACATCGAGCGCTGCGCCCGCCGACTTTGACTGATTTGAACATGAGAACGAGGACCTCCGCTGTCGGTGTAGGGGTTGAATTCGGCCCGGTTGCGGGGTTTCGTCGCGTGCCAGGACGTCGAGTGTAGCCGCCACGCGTCGATCGTGGGACATGCTCGGACGATGCCAGACGACACCAATCCCGCCGAGAACCGCCCGATCCAGGCTCCACGCCCCATGAGACCGGTATGCAGATGCTCGGATCAGGCCGCGTCGGAGACCGGTGGGGAGCCGGTGCGGCTCGTCGTCATCCGGGAGTACTGGCTGACCCGGGCGACGACGAGACGAACCACGTCATCGTGCGGACGGGACGGCCCAAAGCCCCCACCACGCAGGGCGACTGGTCGCGGACGGACCGACCCGGAAACGCCGGCGGCATGGTGTTCCTGAATCGCTATCCCTATGCGAACGGGCATCTGCTGGTGGCACTGGGTGAGTCGCGCGCGCTGCTCGATTACACGCCGGAGCAGCGCAGCCGGAACTCTGGTCGCTGGTCGATCTCGCGTGGACCTTGCGAGCGGACACTCGGCTGCGCCAGGGCGTGAACATCGGCGTCAACCAGGGTTTGGCGGCGGGTGCGGGTGTGCCGGAACATGCACGTGCATGTCGTGCCGCGTTGGCACGGCGATGTGAACTTCATCTCGGTGGTCGGGCAGGTGCGTCATCCCAGGTGCGATCGAGGGGCGATGGCGCGGCGGTATCAGGGGAGATGTGGGAGAAGATCAGACCGGTGACCCGGAGGCTGCGCGTCAGCGAGGCCGAGCCGAAATTAGCGAGCACGGCGTTGAGGTCGACGAGATTGACGACGCCGTCGCCGTCCGTGTCGCGTCCGGTCGTCGTCTGGCCAGCTGAAGTTCGCGAGCACGAGGTTGAGGTCGGCGGAGATCGACCGTACCATCGGAGGTCACGTCGCCGGGGCAAGAGCGGCGCAACCGCGGATGCGATACCGCTCACCTCGGTGTCGCCGATCACGGCGAAATCGCCACCGACGTAGAGCGGCTCACCGCTCCGTCGTCGTGCACCGCCATCGTGTAGACCGTTCCGTCGGACTCTGCGAAGTCCTGCCATTGCTCCCCGTCCCACCGCGCGATCCGGACCGGGGAACGCGGGGGCGGCGTAGAGCGCGGGGCCGAGCCGTCGTCGAAGATCGCAAGAGCGGCTCACGCTCGGCTGTCCGAGCAACGGCGGCCTCCCGTCGCCCAGGGCGTGCCGCTGAGCCGTCCCAGCGGGCGATGCCGTTGGCCTCCGCGCGCGGCGAGGGTGAATGTGCCGGCAACGTACAGGGGACGGACCTTCGCCGATGTCGCCGAAGGTCATGGTGGTGGCGGGGCTCGGCGCCGACCGGTCCCGTCAGACCGGAGTCGGGTAGAACGCCTCGCCGTCCCAGCGGCAGATCGAGTTGCAGATCGGGCCGTCGATGCCGGGGCTCGAACAGCCCCGAAATGTAGAGGCCCGCACCGAAGGCTTTGTCGTCGATGAACTGACGCACGCTACTGAGCCGGACGCGAAACTGCTGTTCACTACGGACTGCCAGTCCGCTTCGAGGATCGTGCTGCGGCAGAGCGATTCTCTCTATCGGCTCGCCGTTGACCGCTAAAAATCTCCGGCCAGCGACGTTGATGTGCCGCCGACCGGACCGAACGCGATGTCGCAGAGATCGAAGCCTTGCACCTCCGTATCGAACTGCGGCACCGGCGAGGCGGTGATCGAAAGCTCCATCGGGAAGAACACGCGAACCGAGTCAGGTCACCGAGCAGGTCGCCGCCGAGCATGATGAGCTCATCCGGCGACTTCGATTCGGATGGTTGGGGATGGGCTCGAACGCCGAGATGCCGCGGCTGCCGGGCACTCGGTCGGCTCGAACGGGAGGAATCGGTAGGCGTTCCAGCCGACACCGTCCCACAGGCGATGTTGTTCATGACTTCGCCGCCGGCGGTGTTGCCGGCGATGTAGAGAGCGATAGGCGTCGCCTCTGCGAACAGACGCGATCGCACGAACGGGGCCGTCGACCCCCGACCCAGCTCGACGACCGGATCACACGGACTGTCTGTAGCGACTGCAGCCTGAGCACACAGACACACGCAGCAAACAAACTGCACTTCGCGGGTACACCGACGTTCTCTGGATCGTGCCACACTCAGTCCGATCGAATAAAGAAGACGCTTCCTCACCCGAAGCGAGAGGAGCCTCCGGCAGTATGCCTCAGATCGGCATGCATCCAAACCATCAGCCCGGTTGATCGCGACAATCGCAATGCGTGTCCGACGCCGTAGTTGCTGAAACCTAAACTCGCGAAGGCTCTGCTGGGCAATGGGTCGCCTTGCACAACTGACCGCAGGCACTGAAAACCCGCTGGTCGCGGGGCTTCGCAACGAGTCGAGTCCGGTTCAGGCGTGGATCACGCGGCCTTCGAAGCAAGACTCGCTTCATGGATCGCCTCGTGCATCGTCGGGTGCGCGTGAACGGTCACATTGATCTCTTCGCTGGTCGCTTCGAGGCGGCGGGCCAGCGTAGTTCGGCGATGAGTTCGGTGGCCTCGTGGCCGAGGATGATTACGCCCCAGGATCTCGCGACGGGCCACGGATGATCTTCACGAGGCCTTTGTTCTGGGCCCGCGGCGATCGCCTTGCCGTGCGACATGAGGTTGTACGAGCCGACCTGGTAGTCCTTGTCTGGACGAGGCCGTTTTCCTTCAGGGCACGCTCGGTAAATCCGACCGACGCCACCTGCGGGTGGCAATAGGTGCAGCCGGGGATGACCGAGTAGTCCATCGGGGATAGGGTCGTGGCGGCAATGCACGCTCGACGGCGATGATCGCCTCTTCGGACGCGACGTGAGCGAGCCAGGGCGGGCCGATGACGTCGCCGACGGCGTAGATGCCGGGTGTTCGTCGCGTAGGTGAGCGTCTGGGGCTCGAGCGTTGGGGACGTAGTCGGTCTTGATGTGGTCCTTGACGGTTTCGATGCCGAGCGACTCGTCGAACAGGCCGTCGTAGCGCCCCTTCGCCGATCGCGAGGAGGACCTTGTCGCCCTCGATGACCTCGCTCTGGACTCGTCGGCCTTGCCGTCCTTGAACGGCGCGACGGTGACCTTCACGCCGTCCTTGGTTCTTCTCGATGTTGGTGACCGTGGTCGAGGTGCGGATGTTCATGCCCTGCTTCTTGAAGATCTTCTCGAACTCCTTCGAAACATCGTCGTCCTCGACGGGCACGATGCGGGGCATCATCTCGAGCACGGTGACTTCCGTGCCGTAGGAGTTGTAGAAGTAAGCGAGCTCGATGCCGATCGCGCTGCGGCGACCACGATCGAACTGCTTGGGCTGCTCGGGCGGGTCATGGCTTCGCGGGCGCCGATGATCTTGTCGCCGTCGAAGCGGGCGAAGGGCAGGTCGCGCGCGTGGAGCCGCGACGAGGACGTTGTCGCAGGTGATCTGCTCGATCTTCTTGCCGATGGTCACCGGGGCGTGGGTCAGCGTGGCCTTGACCTCGGCCTCCTGGATCTCGATCGTGCACTTGCCGCCGTTCTTGCGACCGGACAGGATCTTGGCGTTGCCCTGGATGTGGTCGATCTTGTTCTTCTTGAGCAGGAAGCCGATGCCCTTGTTGAGCTGTCGGCGACGCCG
>JACADM010000181.1_pt1 | contig 21864 bp, 42 predicted proteins | sample 7512371 | NCBI WGS metagenome assembly JACADM01 (sample SAMN14389041, study PRJNA612141) | algae metagenome | isolation source: non-axenic algae culture | place: India: Navi Mumbai | collected 2017-01
CCTGACCGCGAAAGCGGAGATCGTCGAGAAACGCCTGAGAATCGAGGGATTGGGTCGCGTCGCGCTCATACCGGAGGATACCAAAGCCGCCGCACGAGCCGGTCGGTGGCACCCGTCCGGGCCGATCAGTCCTCGATGGGGACGGTCGAGACCTCGACCTCGCCCTGAAGCGGTGTCGGCTCCGCACCCGCGTTCAGCGCATCGCCAGTTCTTCGGCCTGGGTAAAGGTCATGGTGCCGGTTGTGAGCGAGCCCGCTACTGACCGCCGCTGACGGCGCGCACAGATCACCCAGCCGTCGACGACCGCGGCGATGGCGGAGCCCCTTGTTCCCGGAGGTCAAACGACGCAGCCGCCTCGGTCCCAGCCCGTTGAGGGCGAAGTCCACCGTCGGACGCGTGAACTTGTCGAAGTTCACCTCGGCGTTCGAGACCGCGAACCCCGCGCGCGAAACCCGCACAGGCACGCTTCGAGCCGGTAAGCCAGCAGCAGTAGGTATTCATGTAGCGTGACACCACAAGGCCGCTGGGCGCGACTCGTAGGGCGGCAGGTTGATTTTCGGCGAGGGAACGCTCCGGCCGACCTCGCGGAAGGTGGTCGCGTCGACCATCGGGATCCAGCGGAACTGGTCCGGAGTCACCGGCTCGTCCACGCGCTGCGGACTACGCCGATCAGCGGGTCCGACGGGTCGACCGCGACAAAGAAGCTCCGCCGCCTCGGTGAGACCGCTGGCGGACCTCGATCGGATCGTGGTTGTAGATCCGCTCCACCTGGTCGATGCCGGCTTGAGCTGCGGCCTGCTCGGCCTGGCTCAGCCCATCCCACGAAGAGCCGGAGGAATAGCCGCTCGAAGAGCAGCCGATGAGCCCGCCGGCAACGGCAAGGAGCGAAGCGGAAAGGTGGGCACGATAGCGAAGTGTCCTGGTCATACCCGAAGGCTCGCTTTCAACCCGCCCGGTGCGGAAGCGAAAGCTGCGTCAAACTGGCACCGACCCCTGCCGGTTGTGACGGCAAGACTGTTTCTGGTCGTGACCGCATTGCTCAAACGTTGAAGTATTTCGCCTGGATGATGCACCACGAACGCGTTGGCTGACTGCTCGGGTCGATCTGCCAGTTCTCGGTCAGTTCGCAGCCGATCCGCCCTGCTCAAGCAGTCGCCAGAGGATCTCCTGGTCGCTCATGTCGGGGCAGGCCGGTAGCCGGGCGAGTGCTGCAGCCACGGTACTTCTTTGGCGGAACAGGTCCTGATCTTCGGCGAGTCCCCGTTGCCGATGCCCAGTTCGGTGCATCCGCTTTGCCAGTACTCGGCCAGCGCCTCGGCGGTCTCCCCACGCCATGCGCGTAGAGGTACGCCGCGGTCGTTGGTCTCGAACGCCTTCTGGCCTCTTCGCTGACGCGCGGTCCCATCGTGGACGCAGGTGAAGCCGATCACGTCCTTCCGCCGGACTCGACCGAACGGAAGAAGTCGCTGATGCAGGTTCGCTTCTTGCCGTCCTGTCGCGGGAAGGTGAACTTCTTCGATCACCTTGTCGTGATCGTTCGGGTCGTAGATCCGCAGATCATCGCCATCGGACTGGCAGGCCAGTAGCCGTACACCAGCTTTCGCCATTCGCTGATCTTCTCGCGCAGCGCACCTTCAGGTCCTCGAAGATCGGGTAGACCTTGTCCCTCGCTATCGCTTGGTACTCGGCGTCGGACAGCGACCCTTCTTGAACTGCCACTGGCCCCGGAACAGCTGCAACGGGTTGATGAACGGTAGATCTCGTCGAGATCCAGCCCTCGATCACGCGGTTGCCGTAGAACGGAGCGGCTGGCACCTTCACATCACGCTCGACATCAGAACGCGCTTCTCCGCCGTCGCGGCCCTGCCGTCCGATCCCTTGTTCGCGGCGAAACTCGTCCTGCTGCTTTGCCTTTCGGGCGCGGGATCGCGCGACGACTCCCTCGGCCTCGCCACGCTTCTTCAGCCGCTCGGCGACTTCCTCGTGGAGCACATCGGTCTTGCCACCCACGATGTGATCCATCGTGCAGCCCCGCGAACGCGTCGCGTCCGTAAACAGTTCGCCCTTGTACACACCCTTCAGATGCTCGCAGTAGTGCGCGCGTCGTGCCGCTCCACTGAGGACAACGGGAACCTTTGTCCTGATCGTTCATCTCCTTGAGGTTCTCTTCCATGATTGTCACCGACTTGACCAGCAGACCGGACAGCCCGATCGCGTCGGCCTTTGTCTCCAACCATTTGTCAATGATCGGTTGATCGGCTGCTTGATGCCGATGTTGTAGACCGTGTAGCCGTTGTTGCTCAGGATGATGTCGACGAGGTTCTTACCGATGTCGCACGTCGCCCTTCACGGTCGCGCGCACGATCTTGCCCTTCGTCTCGCCCTCGACCTCGCTCCATGAGCGGCTCGGTTTGCGCGACCGCCTTCTTCTGACGACCGCACTCTGCAGCACGAACGGCAACTGCATCTGGCCCGAGCCGAACAACTCGCCGACGGTCTTCATGCCGTCGAGCAGGTGATCGTTGATGATCTCCAGCGGCTGGTAATTTCGAGTGCCCTCGTCCAGGCACTCCTTCAGGCCCTCCCTTCTCGCCGTCGATGATACAGCGTGCTCGCAGACGCTCCTCGACGGTCATGTCGGCCTTGTTTCACCTTCGAGCCGCCGACGTCGTCGACATCCTTGAACAGATCGATCACGCCTGCAGCGGGTCAGTCCTCGTCGGTCACACCTTCGGCAGACCCGTGCCGCCGCTGGTCTTCGCGCCGGTCGTAGATCAGGTGCGCGCGACATCCTTGTGCTCATCGTCGATCTTGTTGAGCGGGATGATCTTGCTCGAGTGCACGATCGCCTCGTCATGCCGGCCTGTGTGGAGCTCCGCCAGCAGCACCGAGCTTCAGCACCGTCGCGCCGCCGGTTTTCCAATCCGGTGCTCACGTTGCTCCAGCCCGCAGGTCGCCTGCACCTCGGGAAGGCCTCGGCGATCCGCTTCGTGCCCTCGACGAGTTCGAGGGCCGATCGCCGGTCGTTGTCCATGCCAGTGGAAATCGGCAGCACGAGCGGGTCGATGAAGATGTCTTCCACCAGCAGCCCGTGCCGGTCGCGTGCTCGTTCAACGCGCTTGGCGATCTCGAACTTGCGATCGGCGGTACGAGCCATCGCCGCTTCCTTTGTCCCTCGTCGATCGTGCCGATGACCAGCCGCCGCCGTAGGTCCGCGCGAGCTGGCAGATCTGGTCAAACTTCTCCTCGCCGTCTTCGAAGTTCGCGCTGTTGATCACGCACTTGCCCGCGCGCGTTTCAGGCCCGCCTCGATCGTCTCCACCTGTGTCGAGTCGATCATCAGCGCGCATCGACTCAGCGCACCGTCCGCTGAACGATCTCGCCCATGTCCTTCGCGTTGTCGCGACCTGCGTAGTCCACGTTCACATCGAGCACGTGCGAGCGCCGCACCTGCCGCGCCAGTGACATCATGCCGTCCCAGTCTTCCTCTTCCAGCAGCAGCTTGAACTTGCGCGAGCCCGACGCGTTCATCCGCTCGCCGACGATCAGGAACGACTGGTCCCTGGCGCGAATCCACCGCGGAGTACAGCGAGGCGACCGCAGTTCGGGGCTCTTCGACCTCGGTGCTTCCGCCCGCCGACGCGTTCGGCAGCCCCGATGTGGGCCGGCGTCAGCCGCAGCAGCCGCCGACCATGGCGATGCCGCACTCTTTCACATATTTCTCGATCGCCTCGACAAACGGCTCGGGCTTCAAAGGGTACTCCGTCCGGCCTTCCACCAGCACCGGCAGACCCGCGTTGGGCACGACCGTGATGTGCCGATCCCAGTGCTTGGCGAGGTAGTGCAGGTGCTCGCTCATCCGGCCGGCCCGGTCGCGCAGTTCAGTCCGGAGCGACATGATCGTCGCGGCTGCTCGCGACCGCCGCCTCGATCGACGAGCCCAGCAGCATCGTCCCCTGCTGCTCGATCGTGATGCTCACCATGATCGGAACCTCGGCCGCCGTCTTGCCGCGCTCGCGAAGCGCCGCCAGCACCGCGTTGATCGCACTTCACCTGCAGCAGGTCCTGGCAAGTCTCAATGAGCAGCCACGCGCCGCCATCGATCAGGCCGCGCGCCTGCTCGGTGTACGAATCCAGCATCGTGTCCCAGTCGGTGTTGCCCAGCGTCACCAGCCTTCGCGGGGGCCCATCGAGCCCATGACGAACCGCGGCTTCTCTGGCGTCGAGTACCCGTCCGCCGCCCGCGCCCGATCTCCGCCGCACGCCTGGACAACTCATAGCACTCGTCGGCGATGTCAAACTCGTTGAGCACGGTTTCGCCGAGCCGAAACTGTCGGTCTCGATGCAGTCCGCCCCCGCCTCCAGAAACTCCTCGTGGATCTCCTGATCACGTCCGGTCGCGTCTTCACGAGGATGTCCGTGCAGTTCTCGCAGCCGCAGTAGTCCTCCTCGATGCTGAGGTCGTGTCGTAGATCGACGTACCCATCGCGCCGTCGAGCACCAGAACCTGTTCATTGCGCCTGCCGAGGGCCAAGTTTGCGGCGTAGTCGGAAATGTCGTAGCGGGGAGTCGTTCGTATCCACCAATACACCTATTATCAAGCAGGGATTATTGCCGTCGCATTCATTGTATCCATTTATCCGGATCAATGGATGAAAGCCGCCTCATGGGCGAAATTCTTCTCACCGGCTTCCGAACCAACCGCAGCCGGTAGAATCGCCGCCATCCCCCATTCCCCAGTTTCACCCCACGAGGACCCTTGATCCAGCCACGCCAGGGACGCCGATGCCCCCGCGATCTCGATCCAGGGCGTGACCAGCTGCTGCGAGAAGACCGCGGTCGACAACCCCGACCTGACTGTGCCGCGAGGCTCGCTCTGCGGCTTCCTCGGCCCCAACGGGCGCCGGCAAGACCACCACTATCCGCATGGTCATGTCCATCTTCCCGCCCGACTCCGGCCGGATCAGCGTTCTCGGACGCCCGACCGCCATCGAGTCCAAGGACCTCATCGGCTATCTCCCCGAGGAACGGGTGTTTATCGCAAGATGAAGGTGGACGCCTTCCTCACCTACATCGGGATGCTCAAGGGCGTGGACCGGAACATCCTGAAGGACCGCATCGGTGAGTGGCTCGAACGCGTCGAACTCCCCGGCGTCGAAAAGAAACGCTGCGGGAGCTCTCCAAGGGCATGCAGCAGAAGGTCCAGTTCCTCGCCACCATCATCCACGACCCCGAACTGATCATCCTCGACGAGCCCTTCAGCGGCCCTGATCCGGTGAACGGACGCCTGCTCCGCACCCTGATCAACGATCTGCACGATCAGGGCAAGACCATCATCTTCGACCCACGTCCTCCAACAGGCCGAGCAGATCTGCAACCGCATCTTCCTGATCAACAACGGAAAGAAACTCCTCGACGGCACCATGGACGAGATCCGCGAGCAGCACAACCCGCACGCTCGTCATCGAGCCCAGCGGCTACCAGCACGGCGACGACACTTCCGCCGTCGAAACATCGAGGGCATCGCCTCGGTCCGGGCCGTCCCCGTCGGGCTCGCCCCCACATGGAAGCCGCCCCGCGACGGGGCCGACCACGCGCAGTCCCGGCGCGCGCGCAGGCGATCCCGCTCCGCGCGTCGAATCCCGACGGGCCACCTGGAGGACATCTTCGTGAGTCTCGTCAGCACCAAGGACTCCGAAGACAGCGTGAGAGCATCGGTTTCGGCCCAGGCCGCCGGCGTGGAGGGGAACTGAGCCATGTGGAAGATCTACGCCGCCGCCGTCCGCGAGTACAAGGTCACCGCCCTTACCCCGGCGTTCTTCATCGGTGCCGTCATCGTCCCGGCAGTCATCTGGGGCCTGATGTTCTTCGTCGGTGCGACGGGCTGCTCGATTCCGAGAAGCCGCCGATGCAGGGCCGGATTGCCGTGGTGGACTCGACCCCGGCCAGACGCTGACCGCCGACCTGAGCGATCTTTCTCCCCGGAAGGTCGGGCCCGCGCGGCCGAGCAGATGCAGGCGCTCCGCGACCAGATCAACCGCCTACCCCCGAGATGCGTGAGCAGGCGATGAACGCCATCCCCATGGCCGAGGCGATGATCGGCGCCGACGACGACGGCACCGACGTCGATCGTCCCGATCGACCCGAACGAGGCCGATCTCGAAGCGCGAGCAGGTCCGCGCGGGAGACTACTCGCTCGTCGTCGTCTCCGAGGAGTCCGTCCGCATCCCGTTCCTGACCGACGCCGAGGCTGGTCCGGCCACGCGTGATCCGGAACATCGGTCCGAGCCAGTACCGGATCGATCGCGCTCCTCTTGACCCGGACTACCTCGGTGACATCCAGCGCGGGTCCATCGCGTCATCCAGAACACGCGTTACGAGCAGGCCGGCATCGATCCGGCAACAGTGCTACTGATCGCCGAGAACTCGCCGCAGGCCATCACCACGCTCGTCACGGAAGACGGAGACAAGGCCGGGCCCGATGCCGACCTCGTCCGCTTCCTGCCGTTCATCTTCATGATGCTGATCTACGCCTCGGTCCTCACCGGCGGCAACTACCTGCTCATGGGAACGCTCGAAGAGAAGGGCTCGCGTCATGGAAGTCTTGCTCGGCGGTGTCGCCTGACGCAACTGCTCATCGGCGTGTCTCATCGGTCAGGGTCGGCCTGACCATCGTCGGCATCTACGGCGCAGTCGGCATCGCCGCCGCAGACCGCTTTAACTACCTCGCGGTGCTCCCATCAGGTGTCCAGATCGTCTGGATGCGCGCTGTACCTCTTCATGGCGTACTTCTTCCTCGCCATGATGGTCGCCGTCGGCGCTGCCGTCACCGAACTCCGCGAGGCCCAGGCCCTCTACGCCCCGATCACCTTCAGCCTGGATCATCCCGTTCGTGCTGATGTTCTCGATCATGGACAACCCCGGCGGCGTGGTCGCCCGGATCTTCAGTTTCTTCCCGCCCACCACGCCCTTTGTGATGGTGATGCGACTCAGCCAGCCGTCGCACAGCGTTCCGCTCTGGGAGATCGGAGTCTCGTTGTTTGTCGGCTTCGCCGGCGTTGCGGTCATGGTCTGGATCGCCGCCGATTTTCCGCATCGGTGTGCTCCGATACGGCAAACCACCGACGCTGGTCGGACTGCTCTGGGTCCGGAGAAGCCTGACCGAACCGATCGTCAGCGACAGGCGTATGTGTTTTCACGCGTGGTTCTGACCGGGCTGCCCGGTACCGTGATCGCCGATCCGACCCGTCACGGAGCGCACCGAGTGGAGTGGTGGCAGGCGATCATCCTGGGGCTCGTTGAGGGGATCACCGAATACCTGCCGGTGTCGTCGACCGGGCACCTGATCATCACGACCGAACTGATGCGATTCGACGAGGCTGTCCGGCCGCACGTCGACGCGCGTTCAACATCGTCATCCAGGGCGGCGCGATCCTGGCCGTCGCCGGCTCTACTTCCGCATCGTCCAGATGCTCAAGGGCTTCGTCGGCGGGACGATGCCGGCAGCGCCTGCTCATCAACCTATTTGTCGCGTTCCTGCCCGCGGCGGTGTTCGTGTGCTGCTCGACAGCACGATCCAGAAGTACCTCTTCTCAACCTGGCCGGTCTCGCAGCCCCTTCGCCGGCGGGATCTGGATGATCTGGCTCGACCGCTGGCGAGGCCGACACCTCATCGAAGAGAAAGCCGAGGGCGTCCCCGAGGAGCGATCCCGCTTCTGCATGGACGTCGACGACCTCACCTGGAAGCACGCTGACCATCGGCTTCCTGCAGGGTGTCGCCATGTGGCCCGGCACCTCGCTCGATGATGACCATCGCCGGAGGCACCATCGGCCTCAAGCCCCGAGCCGCGGCGGAGCTCAGCCTTCCTGCTCGGCCTGCCCACCTCGGCGGGCGTGCGTCTACAAACTCGGCAGGAACCTTCAGGAATCCGCTGAACGCGGCGAGCCCAACATGTTCGAGGCCCTCGGCACGCTCCCCTGGTGCTCGGGCTCGTCGTCGCCACGTTCTCCGCAGCGGTGGCGATCAAGTGGCTGGTGGCGTTCCTCACGAAACACGGCTTTTGCGTTCGGCTGGTACCGCATCGCTGTGCATCGTGCTTGCCTCGCTGGTCGCCGGGCTCGTCCAAGTCGGCTGACCGACCGAATCAGAAGTCGATCAGCACCTTGATCTGCTCGCGCTCGGTGCTCGCCCGATCGCCTCGTGCCGTTCTCGAACGCGAACCGAGAGGTGATCAGGCTGGCCACATCGACCCGGCGCTGCTCAGCGCCCGCACCGCCCCGCTGATCGAACCGCGCGAACCGATCAGTTCGATCTCGTTCACGACCAGCGGCGAGATCGACCGGATCGTCGACGCGAGCGCGAACGTGCTCTTGAGCAGGATCGTGCCGCGGGCGCATGAGCCTGCATCGCCGTACGCAGGCCGTCGGGCGAGCCCGTGCAATCCACCACGACGTCCTGGTCCGCGCGCCCGATGTCACGAAGAAGCAGCCGGTGCTTGATGCCCCACTTCTCGCACATCGCGATCTTCTTCGTGCTTGCCGATCAGACGCACACTGGCGTTCGCCTGGCTCATGACCTGCACGCACAGCAGACCCAGCCGCCCGTCGCCCAGCACCGTGATGTACGGTTTGCCCTCGAAGTGTAACTGGTGCTGCGTGCATCGCTGCCGCCAGCGGCTCGGCAAACACCGCGTGATCGTCGTCCACACCTCCGGCACGGCGACGAGATTAACGATCGGCAAGCAGAATCGGTCGGCGAAGCAGCCGTCGCGCCCGGCGATGCCCAGCACCGTCCGATCCCGACAGTGATTTACCAGGCCGTTGCGACATGTCGCACTCGCCGCAGACGGCGTTGATCGAGCCAACGACCCGCTTACCCTTCAGCGCTTGACGAGCTCCTGCTGGGCGGGAGTGGCGGGGTTGAACTCTCGACCACGCCGACAAACTCGTGCCCGAGAGTGATCGGCTGGGCGTCCTGGTCGGCATCCATGTACCCGCGGGCGATCTCCAGATCCGTCGAGCAGACGCCCGCGTAGAGGACGGACTGCTGCTTCGCCCGGTCCGGGCGACGGATCAGCGCGTCCGAAAAATCCGCACCGACGGGCCACGCCCGAAGCCGATCCTGTGTAACGCATGCTGCATGCCCTTATGTCGGCATTATCCGCCCGAGCCGTCAGAAGCGTCCTCGCGCTCCTGACGCAACTCTCAACGGTCATGCCGACTGGCGCGGCTGAGATCTCGTTCGGGATATCAAGGAACGGGTTAAACCACTCGAACCACTTCCGATCCCGCGAGTACGCCGGGTAGGTACGTCTGTCGCCCGGCGAAGGGCTCCGGGTTCGGACGAACTCCACCACGGTCGCGGCTCGTAGCCAAAGTCCTCGCCGGTGAGAGTGTTCAATGAATCCGCGGCAGCGTTCACGGTCAGGTCCGATCGTCGGTTGCGAGGATCAGCCGCATCGAGCACGCGTTGCTCCGCGTACCGTCCGACGCCGTTGCCGCCGCTGCACGCACCGGCACTTCGTTCGTTCGCCCCGCTGACCTTGGTCATGAGCGAGGCCACGACCGACGGGTCATGCAGGCGTTGGAGCGACCGAGCGGCCTCCCGCTGCACCAACCGGTCCGGATCGTCGAGCACTGGCGATGCGCGCGGCGTCGTCCGGCGACCCGTGCAGCCCGATCGCTCGCACCGCCGCGGTCCTTACCGCGCCCTCATCGTCGAGGCCCAGACGGTACAGACGCACATACACATCCGCCCCGCCCCACGGTGCGTTGGCGAGCAGAAGGATGCCGAGTTGCCGGTCGTCCGCGCTGTACTCGTTGGTGGCCATCGCCGCGGCCTCGGTCGGTGAGGGTGCGCGAAACGGAAAATATGCTCCGCCTCCGATGTGTTAGCACCGGCCAGGGGGTCATCAGCGCAACCCGAGGCAAACCCGAAGCGCAGCGCCCGCGGCGACATAGATCATCCGGAGTCGGACCATGCGTAGAGTAGCGGATCGCCACCCGAAGCCGCCGCGCCTTGGCTGGTACCCTCTTGGCATGCCCCGCCACCGCCTCAGCCCGATCGCGCGTGCTCGTCGTTCTGCTCGCGACGATCGCCGGGTGCACCCGCCCGTCCGGAGTCGCCGTGGCCCGCCACTGCGACGAGACCGCCGAGAACCGGCGTGGCATCGAGCGAGATCTACTGCGCTCTTTCGGGCAGCCCACGAGCCAGAGATACTGGACGCATCGGGCGCTGTGGTCGTCGAGAATACGCGTGAAAGCGAGACCCTGCTCCGAGTCGAGCGGCTGCTGGTGCCCGCCGACGACACGCCCACGACGAGTCTCGGCACCGGTGGTTCTCGGCGAATCCGAATGGCGAGATTCGCCGGTCGTACAACCCGCAGCGGGACATTGAGATCGTTCACGACCCCGCTGGTCGTCGCCCCGGAAACCTCCAGCCCGGCGAGCTGCACGCGTCGGAATCAGCGATCACCTCAATCGAGGCAACAGCCGCCAGACCGGCGCGCTGCGTACGAACTCGAACTCGTCGGCGGCTGCCCGCCGGGAGGCACGCGAGACGCACATCCGCTCCACGCTCGTTCTGAGCCTGGGACGGTCCACGGTGACCTGGCGTACCGACCGCCTGCTGTCGGTCGACGCCAGCGGGTCGTCCACGGTACTCCGCGAAGATTCGCTGGAGACCGTGCGTGTTCGGGCTGACCGTCGGTTCGACTCGACGATCGCTGGAGCTCGGCGGATGCCCTGTCGAACGCGGACTGACGGTCAGTCGGAGTCCTGGTCGTCGGCCTTGACCTGCGCATCGATCCGTCGCCGCCGGACGCCGCGCCGAGCCGCTTGTTCGCATCGACGATCGCTTCCATCGTATGCGGGTCAGCGAACCGGGATGCCCTGCCAACGGACGATGCCGTCGCTGCTCATCACGATGCAGTGCGGGATCCCGCGGTTGCCGACCACGCCCATCATGCGCGCTGCGGGTCGATCGCGATGGTGTACTCGAACTTCGGACGCCGACGGTCCGAGCGGAACCGTTGACCTTGCCCTCGTCCTCGTCTGAGACTCCCACCACCACCAGATCGTCCGGGAACGCCTTCTGCAGCGAGTTGATGTGCGGGATGCCGGCGATGCAGGGGCCGCACCACGTCGCCCAGAACTCGACCATCACGACCTTGCTGTCGGTCTCCGGCTCCGCGGTGATGTACTTCTGCACCCGCGCCGGCCCTTCTTGTCGCAGATCGTTCGCGCCGCTGACCGGCGGCGCCGGGAACCGCACCACCCCGTCCGCGGGCTTGTCCGCGGGCTTGCCCTTCTTCTCGTCCTGCTCGTCGCGGTCCGGCAACGCCGGGCGCTTCGCCGTCCTTGGCCTCTTTCGTAGATCTCGGCACGAACCGGGCCGCCTGGAGCACGTTCGCCCCGGCCATCCGGATGGTCCCGGAACGGTCGATCACGACCGCCGCCGGAGTCTTCCAGAAGCCCATGTCGTCGCAGAATCGTCCGGTGGTATCGAGAGCGACCGGGATGCGCGAACGATCCGCGAATTTTTCGGCCTCCTCGGCGTTCTCGGGGGTATGGATCGCGATGAAGATCGCCTGTTCGTCCGTGCGACGAGCCAGGTTCTCGGCGCGACGCAGTACCGAACGGCGCGCATCGGCCGTGGTGAACGACTGCAGGATGATGATCCTGCCCTCGGTTCGACGCATCGGGCTCGTTGGCGATCCACGTCAGATCATCGGCGTAGGCCTCGAAGCCGGGGAACTCGTAGCCGACGGTCTCGTTGAGCAACTCGCGCCCGCCTCGGGAAGCCGGTCATCGAGGTAGCGATCGTTGGTTTCGAACGACTTCGCGCATCAGCCGCGGCCATGACGAACCCGAGCGCGAGCGTGCTACCGACCAAAGCGGCGCGACGAAGAGTGGTGAACGCTGAACGCTTCATGACATACCTCGAAGGGAACACCGTGGCGAGGGAGCGAGCCTCCGCACCGCCGAATGATTATCACCCGAAACCGCCCGGCTCGCTCCCAAATCCTCCGATTCCGAGGCCCAATTCCGGCGCCTGCTCTCAACACTCGCTCGGACGGAAAAGCCGCCATACGGCGGCTTGAGGAATCTCAGCGGAGGTCTCAATCGATCGTCTGGACCGAGGAGCCACGCATCGCCATGCGGATCAGGTCCGCCACGTTGCCGGCCTGCATTTTGTCCATCACGTGCTTGCGATGCACCTCGATCGTCTCTCGCTCAGGCCGGTTTCAGCGGCGACCCGTTTGTTCGCCATGCCGTTGACGACCATTTCCATGACCTGTCGCTCGCGGGCGTCAGGGTCTCGATCTTCGCATCGATCGTCCTTCGACGGTCTTCCACGAAGCGTTCCTGTTCACCATCTTCCAGCGCCTCTGCACGCGTTCGAGCAGGACCTGGTCGTTGAACGGCTTTTCGATGAAGTCGTACGCGCCGGCCTTGAGTGCCCGGACCGCCATCGGCACGTCTGCGTGGCCGGTGATGATGATCACCGGAAGCGAGATCCGCTCGTCCCTTGAGCTCCTGAAGATCGAGCCCACTCCATACCGGGCATGCGCACATCGAGAACCACGCAGCCGACCATGTCCGAGTAACCGCGTCGAGGAACTCGCCCGCGGAGCCATATGTCTCACTTTCAGGCCGACAGACTCCACGAGCCAGCGAAGGCTTTTCCGCATTGCCGCGTCGTCGTCGACCACATACACAGTTTGTTGGGCTGCCACGTTCGATCCTGCCTTTCTGAAGCCGGGCCCACGAGATCTCGTGGCCCGGCCAAATGTCAGAAGAGTGGTCTCCTGTAGACCACCGATTAAGAAATCGCACGGCCTGACGGTTCAGATTCGGGAACACCCGAAAATCGGGAAACCGCCTACAAACTGCTCCCACTGGGACAAATCCACCCTTCCGTCGCACGCGGATTCCGCGCCATCGTGAATCCAGGTCGATCTTCACGCGAAGACATCGTCGAGGAAGCGGCTGTTCGTGCTGGGCCTCCAAACACACAGCGGCGTGGTCCGAAACAAATGACCGTCAATCCATGACGGTGTGCATCGTGCTTCGGGCCATCGCAGGCTGTGTCCCACGCCGGTGCAACCCGGTCGATCTCACTCAGTTTTCACCTCATAAAGGAATCAACATGAATCGTCTCAGCAACTCACCCTCGCCGCATCTGCCGTTGCGCCCTCGCTGTGTCCTCTGTCCTCGCCGCCGGCGACTGCTGCGGTTCCAAGACCGTTGTCAAGAACGACGCAAACGTCACCAACGCATCGTTCGACGGTCACGGCATGAAGGCCGACATCGTCGATACCGCCGTCAAGGCCGGCCAGTTCAAGACGCTCGCCGCCGCACTTCAGGCTGCGGATCTCGTCGAAGCGTTGAAGGGCGAGGGCCCGTTTACCGTCTTCGCCCACCGACGAGGCATTCGCCAGTTCCCCGCCGGCACCGTCGAGACGCTCCTAAAGCCGGAGAACAAAGCCCAGTTGCAGGCGATCCTGAAGTACCACGTCGTCAAGGGCTCGGTTATGGCTGAGAAGGTCACCGGCCTCGACTACGCCACCACGCTCAATGGTCAGCGTGTTGACATCGCGACCAGTTACGGCAAGGTCAGGCTCGACGGCAAGTCCACCGTGACCGCCACCGACATCAAGGCTTCGAACGGTGTCATCCATGTCATCGACACCGTGATTCTGCCCGAGACCAAGAACGTCGTGGAAGTCGCTAAGGGGCGAAAAACTTCAACACGCTCCTCGCCGCGGTGGATGCCGCCGGCCTGACCTCCGCTCTCGTGGGCGAAGGTCCGTTCACGATCCTCGCGACGGACGAGGCGTTCGCGGCGCGCCCGCCGGGACGGTCCAGAACCTGCTTATGCCGGAGAACCGCGCGACTCTGCAGGCCATTTTGAAGTACCACGTCATCCCCGGTCGCGTCTACGCCGACCAGGTCGTCAGGCGAACTCCGCCGAGACCCTCGGCGGCCAGTCCGTGTCCATCAACGCTGACGGCAGCGGCGTGACGATCAACGAATCCAACGTCGTCGCCACCGACATCGAAGCGTCCAACGGCGTGATTCACGTCATCGACGCCGTCCTGCTTCCGTAATCGACTCTCTTTCTCTCTGCTTCGACGACTCCTCCTCCATCGTCGAAGGTCACACCGTGGCGGCTGCCGGAAACGGGATCCGTCACTTTCCAACCCGCGTTTCTCCTCCGCGGGATCTCTTCCGGGCTTCACGTGACAACAGCAACACTCAATCTGGGTTTCCGCCAGCGGGCTGCTATCATGTTCGGCGTGACCACAACGACACAAAACCCCGTCGGACTGTCTGCTTCCGCTCATCGCCTCCGGCGATCGCGACGCGGTCCAAGCCTGCATCGACCGCTACGGCGGCCTGGTCTGGTCCTCGCCCGGAAGTTCACCCGCACCGAGTCCGACGCGAAGACGCTACGCAGGACATCTTTCTTGACGTCTGGAAGTCCGCCTCGCGGTTTAATCCGGACGTCGCCTCCGAGACGACCTTCGTCGCGATGATCGCCCGCCGGCGGCTCATCGATCGGCTGGCGTGAATCACGCCGCCCGCAACGCGAAGCGATGTTCGAGGACGCGGTCTCGGACAAACAGCCCGACCTCGATCCGTCCGAACTCAGCGACGAAGCGCAGTTCGCCGCGCGAACTCAAGAACCTGAGCACGGACCAGCAACGCGTTCTACGTCTCTCGATTTTCCACGGACTCACCCACGAAGGAATATCCGAAGCCACCGGCATGCCACTCGGCACGGTCAAAACACACGCAAGACGCGGCCTGATCAAACTCCGTGATCTACTCGCGTCGCGACAAGCCACTTCTGCGGGCGGGTCCGGGGCAACCCAGGCAAAGTCCGCTTTTTCCCGGAAGTGAGGTGTTGTCGCTGAGTGAAACAGCAACACACACGATTACGACTTCGATCCAACGGGCGAACAATCGCTGTTGGTCGATCGCGCTGGGCGAGATCGAGCCCGATTCAGATGGGTGCGCGAGCCCGACGAGTTCGAACTCGCCGCCGCCGAAGCCGCCGTCCCACGCCCAGGCTCAGAGCGCGCCGATGCCGGAGGCGTTGCGTGGCAAACTGACGGCCGCCGCTCAAGGCGTTTGGAATCGGTCCGCTGACAGCAGGCCTGTCGCCGGGAGCATCAGCCCGGAATCCCAAGCTCGGCGTGCCCGCGAGGCCGGCGAGTTGAAGATGCCGCTTCCTTCCTCGGGCAATGCACCGACCGGCTCCAGTGCGGTACTCAGCGCCGCCGGCTGGCTCGCGGCCGCCGCAGCGATCGCCATCGCCGCCGTCGGCTGGATGCGTCCGACCGAACCGACGAACGATGGCGGGTCGTCGTCGCAACCCAATCCGTCGAGGAACGCCTCGCGTCGCTCGAATCCGCTCCCGACACGGTCTCCGGCGAATGGATCGCCTGGCCGGCCGGGACGCTTTGCTCCGGACATCGACCCGCGCCGCGCACTCGATGTCACGGGCAAGTTTGTCTGGAACGAACCGCCAAGAGGGTTACATGGTCTTCGAGAACATGCCCGTCAACGATCCGAAGCTCGAGCAGTACCAATTCTGGCTCGTCTCCGCCGATCACGAGCACCCCATCGACGGCGGCGTGTTCAACATCGCCTCGTCAGGACGGGTCATCGTCCCTATCGACGCCAAGATCCGCGCAAGCAACCTTGCTGCTCTTGGTGTGACTATCGAGAAGCCCGGCGGCGTGGTGGTCTCCGACCGCACCGATCGGATGGTCGCAGGCTCGTCCCGCAAGGCTAATCGACGAGACCGATGCATCGAATGAACAGGCCGCGGGCATTGCCCGCGGCCTGTTCATTTTCGAAGGCGTCGGATCCAGCGGGGTTCAGTCGCAACTCGCCGTACCGCGCGCACCTTGTTGAGGTCGCGCAGGTCGACCACGCCGTCGTCGTTCACGTCGCCCAGCGAATAGCCTGCCTCCAGACCGAAGTTCGCCAGAACGAGCGTCAGATCCGACATGCCGACCGATCCGAGTCGTCCAGATCCTCCGGGCACGAGATCTGACCGTTGAAGTACCGCTTCGAAAGCGCCGCAGCGGCGATGCCCACCTCGGAACCGATGATGCGCGCCGGCAGGTCGTCCTGTGACGGGTGGATCCCGCCCACAGGCGGCTGATGCCCGCTTCGTCCGCCGCGTCGTAGTACTTCGCCCACGTCAGCGTCACATCTTCACTCGGCCCGTCCTCGAAGTGCAGCCATCCCTCGGAAGCGTGTACGACGCTTGCCCGCCCGGGACTCGCTCCCGGTGATCGGCTGAGCACCTCTGCGCTGCGCGCTGAACGTGCTGTGCCCGGATACATATCCGGCGAACGCCGGCAGACGAAGGTCGACAATTGGTACGGAATCCAATCAACGCCCAGGATCCACCCGACACCGCCGACCTCCGTCTCGGGTCATCCGGCGTGCCACGCCACGAACGGATCGCGATGTCGCCGACCTCGCCGTAGTACATGAACTCGCCGTCGGGGTCATGATCGGATCGCCGAACTGGTCGAGCAGCAGGCTGTCGATCAGGTGGTGGTGGCGACCGCCCTCGGCCGGTCTCCTCGGTGATCACTTCGATCAGCCCATCGACGAGGGATTCCTTCCGGGTGATACGACGGCCCACCCGGATCGCTCGATTGCCCGCGCCGCACACAGCGGATGTGCGAGATCGGTCGCAGTAGTCGTAATGACCCTTGATGCCCCACGCCGCGACCGCCGCGTCGTGCACGGCGCCGTTCGCGCAAAGTAGGTCTTGATATCCCACTCGAGCAGATCGACCGGATCGCCGTCGCCCCAGATGCGATGCTCGACGAGCGGACTGTCCGTGACATTGTTGTTGAAGATCGTGTTCCAGTGTCCGGGCGGCGTTTCAGACGCCGCCGTCGGCCCAGAACTCGGCCAGGCACCGGTAGTAGTCGGCCGCGAGGCACAGCACCGGCGGATACGGCTCGCCGGTGATCGGGTTGACGCCGTAGCCCTCGCCGTCGTTGAGCCGAGCGGGTTGTTGTGGTGCGTCGCGGGCCCGATATCGATCACGGTCGAATCCGCCGGATCAAGCATCGCACTCTTCTCGATCAGCGCGACGGCGTTCGCACAAATCCTCGTCTCGGGTCCGTTGAGCAGCGGAGGCATGCCCGATCATGGTGGAGTCCCGTGTCCGGATCCCGGTCGCGATCGGTCAGAGCGAAGGCGCCACCCGCCCCAGTGCGGGCCGATGAACTCCTGGATCGAAGCACCAATCACGATGCCGTTCTGAAGCACGAGGTACTCGAAGGCCAGCGGCTGCCAGCGGTTGGGGAACTCCATTCCGTTTGTGCCCGGCAGGTTGTGCGGCATCTCGACGTTCACCGGCTGGTACGGCGGGTAGTCGTAGTCCGTCGCCTCGCGCGATCCGTCCTCGAGCCCCCACGCGATCATCGCCTCGGCGATGCGGTTGCCGATCGCCGCCGGCGAATCACCGTCGGTGGTCGTGTTCGCCGGTCAGCCCAGCCCGATCAGCAGGTTGTCGAACTCGGGGAGCGATTCGTCCGCACCGGGGCTCTTGGCGAAGCGGTGGGAGAGCAGGCGGTACGCCGCGTACGATCGCCTCCTCGCGCTGGCCTGCACATCCCGGCCATGTTGCCTGCCTCGTCCGAAAGGTACGGGTCCGCTTCGACCTGGTACGCACCACGCGTCGTACATCACCAGCGAGGTGTGCCACAGGTTCGAGCGTGCACGCCGGGTCGTGGGTGTCGCGCGGATCGCGTCGAGCAGCGCTTGTTCCATTACGCGCCACGGACTGTTGCGGGATGGATCACCGGCGATCGCTGCGCTGTCGCGAGCAGCGAACCCGCACTGATCGTCCTGAACCCGAGCACGCCGCACATGGCAGCGCTGAAGTCCCGCCGACAGAAACCCGAAGCGCTTCGTCTCATTGTGTACGGCCATGGCCGACTCTCCACGCGGCGCACAACAACCGCTCGACGACAGCGCCGCCTCGCAACCGTGCGAACCACTTTGCTCAAAGCCTCCCGGACGCCTCAAGCACCTCTCCACGAACCCGGGCGTTTTACATCTGCATCAGGATCGCCACAACGGGGTTGGGATATCCGGGTATCCCCACGAGTTACCCCTAATCTCCCACAATCTTTTTCGGTTCAAGGGCCGACCTGGAATTTTGCGGCCATTCCGGCGCGCCCCGCGAAGAAACCGCGCGGTGACGCGCGCCGAATGCCCGCGAACGCGTTCTAACCGCGAGCACGGTCGCGAGCCTCCACGCTGCGCGGTTGCATTCGCGGTCACTAATTTGTTCTTGAATCTGAGTTGACATCGTACGCTCATCGTCGTGAGCAATCGCTCATGGCGATCGTCACGGTGGCGGCATCCGCCGCCCGGCCTCGTGGGGAACTTGAATCATGTCGTCACGAATCTCTGTTCGGACCGCGCTGTCGGTCTGCGCTGCTGCCCTGCTCATCCGCTTTCGCGGGCAGCGGGCTCCAGCCCGTTCACCGAGAAGCCGCCTCTCGCGGCGTCAGGCTTCAACGTCCGCCCACCGGCAATATCTTCGGCTACGGCGTCGGCATCTCGACCTCGACCAGGACGGTGCACCAGACATCATCTCCGTCGGCGACGCGGCCGGCGGCGTCAAGATCTGGCAGAACGACGGAAACGGCTTCTTCACCGATCGTTCCCTCGTGCCCGGCCTGCAGGGAAGCATCCCCGCTCGCTCTACTCCGCCGTCTCCGCCGGCGACTACGACAACGACGGAGACCTCGATCTCTACCTCTCCGCTTATGGCCAGCCCGACATCCTCCTGCGCAGACAGCAACTGGACCTGGACCATGTCACATCAGAAGCCGGGCTCGACGCCGCGCGGGCTGCGGCATCTCGGTGGACTTCGACGGCGACGGCTGGCTCGATTTCTACCTCGCCAACCGCACCGGAACCTTTTCGTCGGCAACGGCCCGGCTCTCCAGGAGAACCGCCTCTACCGCAACAACGGCGACGGAACCTTCACCGATGTCGCGGTCCAGATGAACGTCCACGACCCCGGCACACCCAGCAGGCAACTTCTTCGACTACAACGACGACGGACGCCCTGACCTCTACCTCGCCAACGACAAAGGCAACAGCGCTGCACCTACCCCAGCCGTCTCTTCCGCAACGACGGCGAAACCTTCACCGATGTCTCCGAGGAAGCCAACGCCCTGCTCTGCATCGACGGCATGACCGTCACCATCGGCGACTTCAACAACGACCTCCGCCAGGACGTGTACGTCTCCAACGTCTTCGACCAACTGCTCGTCGCGCAACCCGGGCATTCGTTCCTCGATCAGGCCGACGACACGGGCACTCAGCACCTACTTCGGATGGGGCGTCCAGTTCTTCGACGTCGAGAACGACGGCCACCTCGGTTCTACCTCTGCAACACGGGAGGCCCCAACGAACTGTTCTCGCACACCGGAGTCTTCCCCTGCAACGACTTCGCCCGGACGCGATCGTCGGCGGCCCGAACGACTTCAGGCACTCCGCCATCGGCGACCTCAACAACGACGGCGATGGACCTTGTCATGTCCTCCACCAGCCGGCCGCTCCGCGTGTACATCAACCACGAGGGCACGAAGCGCGACTGGCTCATGGTCCGCCCGATCTCCGAGCACGCGTATCGCGACGCCCACAACGCGGTCGTCACCGTGACCTCGAACCTCGGCACTTTCCGGCGCGATCACGCCCAACCCGGCTACAAGTCGCAGAACGACGCCCGCGCCCACTTCGGCCTCGGCGAGAACGCCGTCATCGAGGAAGTCCGCGTCCGCTGGCCCTCGGCACCGAAGCCGTGCTGACCAACGTCCAGCCGAACCAGACCATCACCGTCACATCGCCCTGTCTGGCCGACATCGTCCCGAACGGCCAGGTCGATCTCGCCTCAACGCCCTGCTCATCCGCTACGGCCAGACCGTCGATCGCGCAGGCGCCGGCGACCTCAACGCCAACGGACAGGTCGACTTCGACGACCTCACCACCCCTGCTCGCCCTCTTTCGCGACCTCGCCCTGCGGCGACTGGGCGATTCCCCGAGTCCAACCGACACACCCCGCCGAACCATCCGAGCGCGGCGGGTGTTTGTGTGTAAACCGACAAGGTGGCGGTGGGATTCGAACCCACGGGGCTTTCGCCAAACGGATTTGCAATCCGCCCCTTAGACCACTCGGGCACGCCACCAGACTGGACCGCATACCCTACCCACCCCTTTCCCACCGGCAAGATTCCCGGCCCTCCGGAACACTTTCCATAGCGCCCGGCCCTCCAGAGCGATTTGGCCGATAATGTCGGCGGTCCCGAGATCCCTTCCGCGCGGAGACGCCCATGCCAGCTGCATCGCTCGCTCACCACCGCCCTCGCCCTGCTCGCGGCTGCCGCCGAGCCCGCGATCGCCCAGTCCCCGCCCGCCGATGGAGGGCAGTCCGGTCGTCGTCGACCCCGTCCTCCGACCGCTCCACCTGCCCGGCGGCATCGTCCGCCAGGACCTCGCCCCACAGCCCGCGGCCTCATCCGCGAGGGCGCGTTCATCAGCGAGTACCAGGGGCTGCTCCGCCCGCTCAGGGGCGGCGGCTGAGCGTTCGTCTTCGACCCCGACGCCGACGACAACCGCCTTAAGCCCATGGTCGTCCAGCCGGGCCTGCGCTCACCGAGATGCGCGGCTCGTCGAGGCCGCCGGCGCGATCACCTTCCGCGTCAGCGGGCGGGTGCTGGTCTACAAGAACCGCAACTTCCTGCTGCCGACCTTCTACACCGTCGCCGTCGCCGGCGCGCGACACCGTCGCCCCGGCGTCGATGAACGCACCGACGACCCCGCCCTCGAGGACTTCGGGGACCTGTTCGCCGAGCCCGATGCCGACCGACGCTCGACGAGGCCATCGAGGCCGTCGAGCGGCTCGACGCCGCGCGAGGTCGAGGTGCCGCGAGGCCGAACACCGCGCGAGGAGAGCGCGTCCGACGCCGCGAGCGCCCGGCTCGTGCGGGGCGTGCAGATCACCGCGCGCCGGACGGCTCGTCGCGCCCCCGCGGGCTGGATGATGACCTTCGACAACGACACCGACAGCGCGCACGCCGACGGCGCGACACTCGACACTCCCATGGAGGTCCTGCCCTGCCTCAGCCTGCAGGGTATGGAAACCCTCGCCGAGCAGTACGGCCAGCGTCTGCGCTCACCGTCTCCGGCACCGTCTACGTCTACGACGGGCGAAACTACCTGCTCCCGACGATGTACATCATCGAGATCGACCGCACCGGCAACCTGACACCGGGGCAATGACGGTTCGCGTCCGCCACACCGACTGGCTCGACGGCGTTACCACGCGCGAAGAGTTTGGTCTTCGCAGCGACAACGGTCCGGCCGTCGACCTGCTCTACGCCGACCCGCCCTTCAACACCGGCAAGAAGCAGACCGCCGGCGCGGGCGACTTCGCCGACACCTGGCCCACCACCGACGCCTACCTCGCCTGGCTGCGCGAACGGCTGTCGCCGCTCGACCTCATCAAACCGACCGGCTCGATCCTGCTCACGTGGACTGGCGCCAGCCACCGCGATGCGCGTGCTGCTCGACGAACTGCTCGGCGAAGACTGCTTCGTGAACCACCTCGTCTGGTCCTACGGCCTCGGCGGCGACTCGCCCCGGCGTTTCGCGCAGCACGACGACATCCTCTTCTACTCGCCGCGCCCGACGGCCACTGGTTCGACCGCCGATGGTCCCCGCCACCAGCCGTCGCATGGCCGGGCAGATGAAGAAACCACGGACGTGCTCGATCCCGGCCATCAACAACATGGCGAGCGAACG
>JACADM010000145.1_pt1 | contig 21854 bp, 28 predicted proteins | sample 7512371 | NCBI WGS metagenome assembly JACADM01 (sample SAMN14389041, study PRJNA612141) | algae metagenome | isolation source: non-axenic algae culture | place: India: Navi Mumbai | collected 2017-01
TTCTACGAGTTTCTTCAGTTTCTCCAGCGATTCCTGCCATCCCAGGTAACACATTTCGATCGGAATGGCATCCGGGATACCTTCCTGTACGATGTGTAGTTCCGTGCCGCAGGAAACTTTGCTCAGTTTTACCGTAGTGGTCATTTCACCGGGCAAGCCGGGATTGTCGAACCGGTCTGTGTACCTGATCAGCTCTCCGTGTTTATTTCCAGGAATTCACCTCCGAAAGCATGGCCGTTGCCTGTAGAAAAATTGGTAAATGACATCTTATAACTCCCTTTTTCCCTGAATTCCATTTCTCCGATGGTACAGATGAAGCCATAGGGCGGTACCCAGGAAGCATAGGCACGAGGATCGGAAAAAGCCTTGAAAACCCTTTCGGGCGGTGCGGCGAGAACGCGATGTAATGTTACTTTGTTTTTTGACATGGTTTCTGATTTTTTAAGTTAAACATTTACTATGTAGTTGTAATTTGGCCATAATCCGCACGGCCTGTTATTTTCTACAGTGAAAAAGCCAATGAAGTCCGTATCGGTCCGTTAACTGACCGAAAAGATCTCCCCGGTATGTTTTTTCGAGAGGATGTGTCCTTTTTCCGTTTTGCACCAGCTTTTCATAATACATACATCCTGATCTGTGATTCGTCTTTACTCTCCAGCAACATGGAAACACGGTTTCCGCGGACAACTTCATCATCACCGAGATCTGTTCCCATCAGCAGGATACTTTCTTTTTTAAGACTGGCCGTGACGACGAGCTTTTTAAATTCGTCCGGTAACCTGTCTCCATAGGGAGTTTCGGTTAAAGATTTCACTTCCAGCTCACCTCCCAGACAACTTTGGTAGAACTCCATAGCCTCTTTACAGTTTCCATTAAATGTCAGGTATGTAATGATTTGATTCATTCTCCGGGTTTTGTGTTCTACAAAGATGGTAAAGAGTATAGCAGTTTCCGGGGTGCAAAAACGGCTTTCAGCAGGGGTATTTACGCCATACTATTTTCATATCTTATATGTATGAAAAAAATATTTATTCTGGTTCCGGAAACTGCCGTTCCCTCCGGGGTTACCGGACCACGCTATCTCTTTACCACGGCAAACCGGTTTTTGAAAGCATCAGGGAAAGCTCCTTTGTTTGAGGTGACACTGGTCGGACAAAAAAAGGAAGTGCGTATAGAAGACGGCACATATTCGGTCTCTACCCAGTCTTTGCTGCACGAATCCGGACAGGCCGACCTGGTGATCATACCACCGCTCTTCGGCGATATGACCACATCCGTACACCTTAATAGCGGAACACTACCCTGGATTGTGGAACAATACAGGAATGGCGCAGAAGTGGCCTCGCTCTGTGCAGGTGCTTTTCTGCTGGCTTCAACAGGCCTGCTGCAGGGCAAGAAATGTTCTACCCACTGGGCATACTACAATGAATTCAAGGAAAACTTTGCGGATGTCGAAATCGTGGACGGCGGTGCTATTACGGAACAAAACGGCATCTACTCCAGTGGCGGAGCCCACTCGTTCTGGAATCTTTTGCTCTACATCCTGGAAAAATATACGGACAGGGATATCTCTATACTCGCTTCCAAATATTTTGCCATAGATATCGACCGGGAAAGCCAGGCTGCTTTCATGATGTTCAGAGGCCAGAAAGACCACAATGATGAAGTGAGACAAGCCCGGGAATATATAGAGCAAAACTACCAGGAAAAAATCACGATAGACCAGCTGGCAAAAAAGGTTGCTGTCAGCAGAAGGAGTCTCGAACGCCGGTTTAAACAGGCTACCGACAATACGGTCATCGAATACCTGCAACGTGTAAAGATCGAAGCCGCCAAACGAAGCTTTGAAAGTACCCGGAAAAATATAACGGAAGTCATGTATGACGTGGGGTATTCGGACACCAAGGCTTTTCGCAATGTCTTTAAAAAAATTACGGGATTAACTCCTGTCGAATACCGGAATAAATATCAATAATGACGACACATGCTCCACTATCCGTTATGCGCTGCCGGGATCTTTCTTTCCGTAGCTGTTGATATACGAGCCCTCCTCTGCCCCTGGCGCTTGCTCTACATCGTATCTGAAAACAATATTTCTTCCGATTATATTATTTTACCAATCGTTCGGTAATTAAAATTAATTACCTATATTTGTACCATGAGACCACAAAAGATAGCGGATGATCAGTTGCTGCCTGCCCTGACCAGGGTATTTCGCACCAAAGGTTATGAAGGAGCAAGCCTCAAGGAATTAGCGGAAGTCACCGGGCTGAAGAAGGCCAGTCTGTACCACCGTTTCCCTGACGGTAAACAGGAAATGGCCGAATCCGTACTGGAATATATGGGCCAGTGGGTTACCATAAACATCTTTAATATACTTACTAATGAAAAGTATCCTCCGGAAACCAGACTGAAGCATGCCCTGGTACAGATAGGGAAACTTTATGACGGTGGTAAGGACGGCTGCATTTTCAGGGCATTCTCCATGCAGGCGGGACTTGACCTGTTTCAAGAGGGTATAAAAAAAGGAATGAACGACTGGTTAAATGTCTTTAAAAATCTCGGAACTGCTATGGGATTGTCCGATAAAATTGCAGAAGAAAATGCGCTTCAGAGCTTAATCGATATTCAGGGTAGCCTCATTCTGAGTAAAGGATTGCAGGATAACAATATCTTTAAAAACACATTGAAAAAAATAGAAAACAGGTACGGTTAAAAAATTTGCTTTCATATTTTACCGAATGTTCGGTAATTATTAAATCCTGTCGATCTGCTAATACCGGTGTAAACATCGGCAAGTTTGTCCATGATCACAAAATGTTAAACCTAAAAACATATCCACTATGGAAACCACAAATTCAGAAGTATTGACGTAGACGGTATACATATCGCATACCGGGAAGCCGGAGATCCGGAGAATCCGACGATCGTACTATTACACGGATATCCTGCATCCTCCCATCAATACCGGAAAGTACTGAACCGATTATCGGATACCTTTCATCTTATAGCCCCGGATTATCCCGGGTACGGCAACAGTGATTTCCCTGCTCCCGACACCTACGAATACACCTTTGACAACATGGCCCGTACTATGGATGCCTTCCTGGAAAAAAAGGGACTGATGTCGTATGCCATTATGATGCAGGATTACGGCGCACCGATCGGGTTTCGGATCGCTGTCAGGCATCCCGAAAGAGTTACGGCCATCATCAATCAGAACGGAAATGCTTATGAGGAAGGACTCGGGGACGGCTGGAAACTCATACGGGAATTCTGGGCCGACAGGAATGAGCACACCGAAAAGGCGCTGCTTCCCGCATTTACCCTGGACGGTCTGAAATGGCAATACACACACGGAACCCGGAATCCCGAAGCCGTAAATCCCGATACCTGGCACCTGGATTACCTCCGCATGTCACGCCCTCATGCACACCGGGTAAACCTTGATCTTTGGTATGACTACCAGAACAATGTAAAGCAATACCCCGAATGGCAGCAGTACCTCAGGGAATATCAACCGCCCATGCTCATCGTCTGGGGGAAAAACGACGAATACTTCCCGGAGCGCGGAGCGGCTGCTTTCGCAAAGACCTCAAGGAAATAGATTACAACATCTACGATACCGGGCATTTTGCCCTGGAGGAAGAGGGGGAACCCATTATGGAGAAGATCAGGGCTTTTATGGGAAAGCTTACCCGCTAAACCGCTATTCAATAATCGCTGTACAGTATCCTATAAAACGTAAGATTTCATTTCTTACGTTTTATATTTTTATATCCATTTTAAAAGGATCTTAACGCTATCACATTAATTTCCACAGTCCTTTTACGCTTAAGCCTACCCCGGTCCGACGAATCAAATCCGTGTTGCAGAAACGATCCCATATCTTCAAACCCATCATTACCAACCATAGGTTAACATGAATAACCGATAAGACAAAAAGCATCCGCTCCTCGGAAGATGTGTTTACCCTTAACTTTTGTATTTCTCCCGGTTCCGAACTGTTTACCCGCTACACTTAAACAGTATTCACGTTCAGAAAAACAACGACCTCAAAACAACCGTTTACACAAAAACCATGCACTTCATACCACATCTTCACAGGAGCCGATATCGCCATCCCTTAGGACAGGTACATACCTGCCACCGAACCGCCACGCTTCACGGGTAATGCCCCATGGATTCGGGTTAGGTATTTTTCCATGGAAAGCTGTAAAAGGGCCATTAAAGCAATCCCTTTGACACCGGAAGTAGTTCGGTTAGCCGTTAAAGGGGCTGGTTTAGCGGCATATACAGTAAGGTGGACTGCTCACCGTGTTGCTTATGAATTCATACGCAATTACTTAAGCGGCTAACCAGATTAGGTGGACCGCTTAAGGGAATGGGTTAGCCGCTAAAGGGATTAGTTTAGCGGCATACACAGTAAGGTGGACTGCTCACCAGGTTACTTACGAATTCATACGCAATTACCTAAGCGGCTAACCAGATTAGGTGGACCGCTTAAGGGAATGGGTTAGCCGTTAAAGGAATTAGTTTAGCGGCACACACAGTAAGGTGGACTGCTCACCAGGTTGCTTACGAATTCATACGCAATTACTTAAGCAGCTAAACGGATTAGGTGGACCGCTTAAGGGAATGGGTTAGCCGTTAAAGGAATTAGTTTAGCGGTACACACAGTAAGGTGGACTGCCCACAGGGTTGCTTACCAATTCATATGCAATTACTCAAGCGGCTAACCGGGTTAAGTTGACCGCTAACAGGATTACTTACGCCGCATAAGCAATTGCTTAAGCGGCTAAACCAAACCGGTTCGGCGTATACACAATCCCTTAAATGGCACTATTCCGGCTTACCCGGGGATACACAATCCCGTAGTTTCCTTCACCACCCTAATGAATACCGGTAGTGCTTCCGGGTTATCCGAGCAAGTGCCGGTACGGTCGGAGGAGATTAAAGTCTTACGGATACTTATACCTCAAAAATGCTAAAACAGTATTCGCGTGATATTAGCAATTAATACCAGATCCGGGACTTCCACTACGGTATGGCTCAATTTCATTTCAACAGGTCCATGCTTCATTCCGATACGCATTTTTCACATGTCACTAAAAAATACAATCTGCATCATTTTCGTACGTAATAATTTAGCGCCACTATTTAAAAAAACAAGTAACATGACAATTAAAAAGCAAACATTAGTTTTATTTTTAGCCCTGGTATCCATCACAGTATCGGCACAGGAACTGACTGTCGATAACTCGTCTTCCGTGAAAATCGAAAAGCTTCCGGAATATGTGGTTATCACTTCCGAGAACACCAAATTACTTGGAGGGATGAACATTAATATAGCCAGTAAAAAATCGAGTTATGAGAATGTATTAAAGGATTTAGAAGCCCTGCTCCAAAAAAACAGGAACCTCGCCATACGCAATCAAACGGATTTGCTCAATGCCATGTCGAAATTAGGTTTTGATTATGTCGATGCTTACAATGCATCAGCTGGTACTGTAGGCGCTGCCGCGGGAGAAGATGTCCAGGCTTTTGGCAGTAATGCAAAGTACAGGATTAACATGGTATTCCGAAAGAAAACGGAGTTCAGGAATTAAAAACTGCTTAAATTTTGTTTTTGGAATATTTTGTAATGTATTCCTGCACGCCTGCCGCCGGGTTTTTATCAGGCGAAGGTGCTTTGAAGTGTGATCGCCACGGTTGCTAATCGCCTGCCGAAGGGCATAAAACTTAAACAGTTTCGTAGTCCACCTTCCATGTGCATACACGTCAGGTATACCCGACAGACCGTGATAATAAAGGCGTGTACAAACCATAATACCTTGAATAAACAGCCGGTACACCTGATACCGGCTGTTTATTTATCCCGAAACCCGAAGATACCCCTGGCTGTCAATAATCCAGCCATGCCTTAAGCCGTGGCGCCCTGATCCTGCTGACCATGATATCGGTTCCTTGCTTTTTCATGTGGAGTTTCAACTTGCCATTGAAATGGTCATGGACACTTTCGATAGCATTGATATGGACGATATATTGGCGGTTCGCCCTAAAAAATATCCCGGGATCCAGTTCCCGGTCCAATGACTCCAAAATGTGCGGAATACTTACTTTCTCCCCTGTAAATAAATGTGCATAACAGATGTTTTGAAAGGAGTGAAAAAAAGCGATTTCACTAACATCCACTTTTCTGTAGGTGTCCCGATAAGGTATAAGAAAACGGTTCCGGTATTTTTTTGGCCGGACCCGGGCAATCAATTCCTCAATAACCGGTTTCCCCAGATACGATTTCCGGGCTGTACGATCAAACTTAGACAGGGCAAATGCCAGTTCATCGCTATCAATAGGTTTGAGCAGGTAATCAATACTGTTAAATTTAAATGCCTTAATGGCAAACTCATCGTACGCCGTCGTAAAAATCACGGGGCATTCGATATGTACCCTGTTAAAAAGTTCAAAACTCAGCCCATCGGCTAATTTCACGTCCATCAGTATAAGATCCGGACCATTGTTTGCCGAGAACCAATTCACGGCCTTTTTAATACTCGCTACAACACCGACAATTTCTATATCTGTTCTAATGTCGAATAGCAATCGCTCTATGCGTTCCGCATTCAGTTTTTCATCTTCCAGGATCAATATTTTCATACCGGCATTCATTGCAACAGGGGTATTTTCACTTTAAACATGTGTTCTGTTTTTTCCACAACGGGCATTTTGTCTCCCAACAAGGCATAACGATCGCATATATTTTTCAACCCCATTCCCGTGGAATCCATTGTTCTTGTTACCGGTAAAATTTTATTGGATATTTCAAGTTCATTATCCGCATTCAGATCAATATTTATTTCCAGGGGATCATCGGCTTCCGTGCGATTGTGTTTTAAAGCGTTTTCAATCAGCAGCTGCAAAGTCAGGGGAGGTATCATCAGGTCAAACCCCGATTCATCAATATCAACATAAAACCGGCAACCGTCACCGATTCGGTGCTTAATGAGAAATCGGTACGCCCTGAGAAATTTTATTTCTTCGGAAAGCGGTATTAATTTGTTTTTGGAATTGACCAGTAAATAGCGATAGACCTTCGTGAAGTTTTCTGTGTATTCATATCCCAACTGTTGATCTTTCCTTATCAGTTCTGAAAGCGCGCTTAAGTTATTAAATACAAAATGTGCGTCAAGTTGCAGTTTAAGGGCCTGCAGTTCCTTTTCCGAAGCCAATTGCCGGTTTCGGGCGGCCTCCAGCTTATATTCCATAGCTTTCCAGGTCTCATCTTTCCACTTTCCGAGCAAAAAATAACCGGTATTCAATGTACTGATCGTCAATGTCAAAAACAGTATAGCTATCAATATATATACTCCATGTCGTACACGGACAGGAGACGGTGGTGTTTCCTGGGGATCCTGAAAAACCAGGTAAAGTAATCCCACTACAATAACCAGGATCACCACGCCTGTAATTTGCAACAGCACCTGTAACAATAAGCGTTTCCATGGACGGGTCATCCATGAAATATTCCTGTTTAAAAAATTATCGACAAAAAGACTAAGTTTAACCATACCGATACAGAACAGGAGATTCGTCAATATATCCATACATAGCTCACCAATCGGAACCGTATAATGTGATTTTAAAACCGGGAGGGCAAAATCATAAAAGTAGTCAGGTAAGATCCTACAAAAGTAAATACAATAAACCAGACAGTCTTTAGCTTCATATTTGTAATGGTATCGACCATACCTGAAATTGGATTTTCGGACGGTTTGCTACACTCAGAAAACAAGGTGCACCCCATTAGTCTCCTGTTGGGGCCGTTTGTTACAGTTTGTTACCATTTATTCCCTAAAGACCTTCCGGTGGCAAACCGTTTATTGCGCCAATCTCATTCCGGAAAATTGCCATCGGCGATCGGTCGGAAAAAAGTTCCGGTATGTTTTACGGCTATGTCCTTCGGGAGTCGCGACGGAAGCCCCCGCAAGACCATCTGGTCCACCATAAATTTCCCGTTGTACTCTCCGACAGCACCATTAGCTTTCCTGAATTTCGGGTAAGGCAGGTAGGCACTTTCCGTCCATTCCCAACGATGCCCCCAGCTGATCCGGCCCGAAGCCACCTCCCATTCTGTTTCCGTAGGTAATCTTTTGCCACTCCATGCTGCAAATGCCGCCGCTTCATAATAGCTGATATGGCAAACAGCTTCTGTGGTGACAGTTTCCTGAATACCCCTGAGTCCATACTGCATCCAATGCCCATCCATGAAATGCCAATATAACGGGGCCTTGATCTTGTTCCTGTTCACCCAGTCCCAACCTGCTGCATGCCAAAACCGAAAATCCGTATATCCCCCATCCCGTATAAATTCCAGGTACGCTCCATTGCTAACGGGGTGGGAAGCAATCTCGAATGCATCCAGATACACCAAATGTCTTCCCTTCTCATTATCATAACAAAAACTTTTGCCTTTGTGCCCGATCCAATAGGCCCCTTCGGAAAAAGTAACTGGCTCTTCCCGCAAAACCTCCATTTCATCAAGAACCGTTTCATTGGAATAGGCAGGAAACAACGGATTATGCCCCAGGATGTATTTGATGTCCATGAACAACAGTTCCTGGTGTTGCTGTTCGTGGTGGATTCCCAATTCCAGAATGTCCTGCAGTTCTTTGTCGATGTCCGTATTCTCAAACAATTGTTCAACATGATCGTCCACATATTTTCGGTATCGATATATTTCAGATACTGTAGGACGGCTAAGGTTTCCCCTATCCGTTCGGATCACCCGTGCCCCTACCGTTTCATAATAACTATTAAACACATAGTTGAAATTGGAATCATACATCTTATAACCTACCAAGTTGGGAGCTAAAACAAAGGTTTCAAAAAACCAGGTCGTGTGTCCCAAATGCCATTTTGGGGGGCTCACGTCTCCTATGGGCTGTACCACATAATCCTCAATTTGGAGAGGGGAACATATGGTCTCGGTACCCTTTCTGACAAGTTTATAGGTTTCCAATAGTCCTTGTCCTCGATTTTTTTCTTTTGGCAGAGTTCTCATCGGGCTTCTACTTTGAACTGCTCCCCGGGTCTGATTTTCCAAATGGCGTCTACAAACCACGCTTCGGAATCCGTAAGCATTCCGATAGTCTCAAATCCGGAATACGCTGCTAATTGACGGATTTCGGCAGTATCGCACTTTTGTGAAAGCTCCATACAAATCACCTCTCCTTTCCCAAAACGAATGGTGTGTCCATCGATATCGACCTGTTGTTCCCTCTTACTCACCAGGAAGCTCCGGCATGCACCGCTAATGGGATCATACATAGGATAATGTTCAAACTGTTCCGGAACAAAATTGGCAAAAAGTTCCCTGTTGATACGTTCCAGCAGGTTCAGGTTGAACCTGGAAGTCACCCCCGAGGCATCGTTATAAGCCCGGAGTATCTGTTGTGGGTTTTTCTTCAGGTCAAACCCGATGAGCACCATATCACCGGGAGATAGTAAATTTTGTAATTGGCAACAAAAGTCCCTGCATTCATGAGGTTCCATATTTCCGATATTGGCCCCTAAAAAAAGTACCACTTTGCGACGATTTGAACGGGAGCATGCCTCGGCCAGCATTTCCATGTATTCGCCCTCAAAGTCCTGTACTTCCAGTTCGGGGAGCTCCTGTTGCAACGAACTACCCAGAGCATCGAGAACGGAGCCGGAAATATCAATGGGCATATAGATACATTTTGCGCTTTTCCGGTAGAGCTCCCGAAGCAGGTACTTTGATTTTAACCCATCGCCTGCTCCTAATTCGACCAGGTCAAAAGGAGTATCATCCATCATAACAAAGGAACTCAACTCACCGGCCCTGTTCCGGAATATATCCAGCTCACAATCGGTCAGGTAATATTCGGGGAGGGCCATGATTTCCCTGAATAATGCCGACCCTTTTTTATCATAAAAATATTTGGAAGGCAATTGTTTTGGGTAAGCCAGCAAGCCATCCAGCACATCTTTTTTAAACCGCAATAAAGTAGTTTTTCGTACTTCCGAGGCAATCCTACCGATGCCATTCATATCCACATTCATCCAAATAATGGTTTAAATTTAATTATCATCGCTCTTTCATATTTCATTCATATTTTTGAGTTATTTGTGTCTTTTTGGGTCAAACCTTAATTTTCTCCAACATTTCATCGGTAATACTTTCGGAATAAATCCCATAGCCATTAACCAGTTGTCCCTTTAGCTTGTATTTATCCGAAGAAATAGCATATAGAATACTGGAATCCCCGGGGTCGCTCATACCTTCAAAACGGAAGTATTCATCAACCTCAAATTCGTCATGGAATATTTTATATTCGCCATTTCGGCATTCGATACAATTCTGTTTCAGGTTAAAGTCTTCCACATAGCCTTCTTCCCTTAACACATTCATTGCCTGGCTCAACGTATCAAAATCTCTGTTCATGATTATATTCGCTTTTTTACATCTTATATTAGATTGGACTCTACCGTGATATTTCCTGTAATCATTTTTTCAATAGGACATTTAGATCCTATTTCCAATAACTTTTCCTGCTCTTCACGGTTGAGATTTCCAAACAATCGGATTTCTTTTTAAAAGTCACCTCACCTGTGGTCATCTTTCTTTTGAATCCGACTTTGATCTCCACCTTTTCCAGGCCCCATCCTTTTCTGTCGGCATACATTCGTATGGTCATTGCCGTACATGCCGCCAAGGAGGACTCAAGAAGTTCTGTAGGTGTAAACCCCAAATCCTGTCCCCCTACCTCCACCGGCTCATCCGCCATAATGATATGGTTTCCCGCTTGTATCTCGGTTTTATATTGTTGTTTCCCGATGGAGACTGTCGTTGTTTTCATCTGTTTAAAATTTTATGTCCGAATATGGTTATTATGCTCCGCTACAGTTTATCATAGCCTTTAAATTTTTTGCTTACAATACGTTTCCATTCCGGATGCCGCTGTATATAGGAAAATACAAAGGGGCAAAACGGCAACAGGCTGATGCCGTTGTCCTCAAGGTAGTGTAGTGTTTTTTCAACCAGGGCACTGGCCGCTCCCTGTCCGGAGAGTTCCGGATCGGTCTCGGTATGGACCAGAGCCATCTGGTTGCCGAACTCCCCGTAATTGGTAAAGGCGTAATTGTGATTGACCTTTATTTCGAAACGTCTCTTATCCTCATTTTTCACCAGGGGAATGGGCTCAAATATTGTTTTCATTGTTTTGTATTTTTAGCACTGAAGTTCTCTATATATACACCGTGCCGGTTTCAGTCGGCACGGTGATGACGTTTAAAAAGATTATCGGGCAAACAACGCTTTCCGCAATACGGCCGAAGCCTGTGTCAACGCTTCCTGTACCCCGGGAATATGCGACAACGGATTCAACATGCCGTAATCGTGTATCATACCTTTGTACACCGTTGTGGTAACAGGCACTCCCGCTTCATCCAGTTTCCGGCCATAAGCCACGCCTTCATCATACAGAATATCATTTTCGGCAACCTGGATCAAGGCAGGGGCAAACCTTTCAATTCTTCGAGGGTGGCACGGACCGGGGAAACGTATTTTGTTTCCGTTCTTCGGCATTAGGGATATACATATCCCACATCCATTCCATAATAGGTGTGGTGAGAAACCTGCCTTGAGCATATGTGGTGTACGACGGACGACTCGTATCGGAATCTACCAGCGGCCATAACAAAAGCTGAAAAGCCAATTTCGGTCCGTTCTTCTCTTTGGCCATCAAGGCAACCACCGTAGACATATTTCCTCCGACGCTGTTTCCTGCAACAGCCAGACGGGAACCATCCACTCCGATCTCATTTCCGTGTTCCGCCACCCATGTCGTAGCTGCATAGGCCTGGTTGATAGCTATGGGAAATTGTGCATCGGGTGTCGGGGTATAATCGGGGAAAACTGCGACAGCACCACTGCCTACTACCAAATCCCTCACCAGACGTTTATGGGTCGGGTAATCGCCCAATACCCATCCCCCGCCATGGAAGAACATAAATACGGGCAGGTTGTCCTTGGCACCTTTGGGTTTTACGATATGAATAGTGATGGTCTGCCCATCCTGGGTTATTTCTCTTTCCGACTCTTCGATATCGCTATAGTCATAGGATACCGAATTCTGAGCATCCACAAGCACCTGACGGGCATCCTCAGGAGATAATTCTTCCAGTGGCGGTCCGTCACTACTGTTCAGAACCGCCAGGAATGCACGGGTGTCCTTTGAAATATTGGGGTCTTTTTCCCCGGGAATGGTCTGTGACATGATGTTTGAATTTAAGTTGATTAAAATGAAAAAAATCGTTGTAGCTGCTAATTTGACCTGGTTCATAGTGTTTTCTTTTTTGGTTAATCGTATTATTTATACTGCTTTAAAGGTTTCTTGATCTTGTCCACATAGCACCAGGCAAATTTCGACCAGGGTTCGGGCAAGATGGAAGTGACCACGGGGTGGCCTGTTGCTTCAAAATGTTTTTGTGCGTGCTGGTTTGGGAAGCGTTGCAGCACAAAACGGTCCCGCATGTCTGGCAGAGTCTCAGGTGGTTCCACGTACCCCTGTCTTTACGCATTCTTCACACACTTTTGTCCTGGTGGTACTAAATTCATCCCGGCCAAATGCTCACAGTATTTATTCTCACCCTCCATACCTATAACTGCGCTAATTGTTGATTTTCTAAGTCCGCCAGAAACTGATGGACCTGGCTAATAGCCATAGAGCCTTCACCTACCGCCGAGGCCACTCTTTTTACAGAACCTTTTCTGACGTCACCGACAGCAAAAAAGCCCGGTATGCTCGATTCCAGGGATTGTGGTTTTCGCTGCTCGAAGATGGAACATTTGGTCATGGCTGTCTCGATTACATCCTGACCGGTATAAATAAATCCCTTGTCGTCCATGGCCACAATGCTATTCAACCACCCGGTGCATGGTTTCGCACCAATAAAGGTGAACAGGTTGGAAATCCCTATGGTTTGTTCACTGCCTTCCGTATCCAGTACCAGGGACTCCAGGTGATGAGCTCCATGGAGCTGCACCACATTGCTGTTTTTTTGCACGATGATATTGGGGGCGGCATAAATTCGTTGTACGAGATAATCGCTCATCTTAGCCCCGAGATCATCGCCCCTGATGATGACATGGACCTCAGCAGCATGATCTGCCAGGAACAATGCTGCCTGTCCCGCCGAGTTACCACCCCCTACAACACCGACCAGTTCATCTTTACAGGCCGAAGCGTTCATTCCAGTGGCCGAGTAGAAACACCGCTCCCTTCAAATTTTTCGATATTTTCGATAGGCAAGCGTCGATAGTTCGCCCCTGTCGCGGCAATAATGGATTTGGTCTTTATATGCTTATCATTCGAAGCACATAAGGTGAAATAGCTCCCGTTATATTCCACTTTTCCGCCTTATGCGGAATAGAAATATGACAACCGAATTTCTGCGCCTGGAGATAGGCCTTGTTGGCAAGGTCGGTCCCGGATATACCCGTTGGAAAGCCCAGATAATTTTCGATTTTTGTGCTTTTTCCCGCTTGTCCCCCCGGAGCGTTGCCGTCAATGGTCACCACGGACAATCCTTCCGAAGCCGCATATACACTTGCTGCAAGTCCGGACGGACCGGCGCCGACGATCAGCACATCAAATATTTCATCTCCGAATTCCGTAAGTACACCCGTTTGTTTTGCCAGTTCGGCAAGCGTAGGTTTTTGAATAGTTCACCTGTGATGTTTATCAGGATAGGGAGATCTTCATGAGTGAGATTAAAGCTATCCAATAGTGCTTGGCCCTCTTCGGAGACATCGGTATTCAGGAAGGTATGCCAGATATGGTTCTTCTCCATGAAATCGCGCAAACCATAGGTTTCTTTGGATTTTTCGGAACCAATCACTTTTATACCCCCGGTAAATTCCCTTAGCATGGTCTCCTGTCTTTGGATGAATGCCCCCAGGAGGACATCACTGATGTCGCTATGCGTGGAAATGACTTCCTTCAGTACATCAGGCTTTATACAGAGGACCGTGGTCCCTTTTGGGGCATGGGCGCTAAAAGGTATCCTACGGTTGGACAGCATACTGCTATCCCCGGTAAATTCATGGACACCATGGGTCCCCACAACTTCATCCCGAAGCGGATCTTTGATCTGTATCTCTCCATCCAGGATTACATAAAAGTCATAAGTGTTGTCCCCGACTTCAAAAACAATGGTTTCCTGATCAAAGGTTATAATACTGCCAAATTCCTTAAGCGTATTTATCTGCTTTTGGGTCAACACGGGAAATCGTGGATCGGTCATTTTAAATCTTGTTTTATCGGGTTTGTACTTACATCTTTTTACTCAATGGTCGATGTTGTGCTTTTTCAAAAAATCTATGAGTTCGGGCACCTTCGGGTTTTTTATAAAATCATCGCCAACCATTACCGTGGGAAACTTTAACTTCCCATCATAAAGGGCACGTATTTAGCATCGGCGACCGTATCGGTCTCTACATTAAAATCTTCAAATGCTATCCACTTGCTTTGCAAATAGTTGCGAATACCAGCAGACTTGGGGCACCAATCGGTGCCGTACAATTGCAGTTTGGGTTTATCCATTTTTGGTGATAAGTTTTATAAATGTGGGATGAATCTTTTCTGCATTGGTCACGATAAACGGGGTTACGGACATCAGGATAATGGACACCGCGAGGAATATCTGGTAGTTGTTGGCACTGATCAACTCATACTTTAACCCGCTCTGGGCAAGGACAAAGGAAAATTCACCGATCTGTGCGATCGAGAATCCTACGGCAAGCGCGGTTTCCATTCCAGTCCCAACACTTTAACCGCCAAAATCCCGGCAATGGCCTTCACGGCAAAGGCGAACAAGATCCAGAACACGATCCATCCAAAATCGGTAAGGAATATCTCATAGTTGAGCAACATCCCCATGGAAATAAAAAAGAAGCTCATAAACACATAGCGAAAGGGTAAGAAACAGCTTATAGCCATGTGGTCATAATCGGTTTCGGCGATGATCAGGCCTGCGAAAAAGCGCCTAACGCAAGAGACAGTCCCAATTGCTCGGTAAGCAGGGCAATGCCTGTAACAATAAAGATCAGGGCGATCAAGAACACTTCCTGGCTCTGGATCTTCATGACGTATTTCAGGAAATAAGGAATCACAAAACGGGCCAGTACATAGGAAATTCCTCCCATCAACACCAGTTTACCAATAACCAGCCGAATGCCGTAAAAGAGTCGCCCCCTACTCCGGCGATAATGGGTGTAAACAGCATAAGAGGTACGATCATGATATCCTGGAACAGCAATACTGCCAAAATGAATTTACCGTGGGGGGTGACTATTTTGTTGGAGTCCTGTAATGTTTTGATAACGATGGCCGTACTGCTCAGGGCGTACAGAAATCCCCAGAAAACACTTTCCTCCCAACTGGGACGCATGGTCAGCCAGATAAGTCCCGCCGTAATTATAATGGTAAAAAACACTTGTGCGCTTCCGCCTCCCAATACATAGTGTTTGATCTTTTTGAGTTTATCGAACGAAAATTCGAGTCCTATGGTAAACAACAGCAGGATCACCCCGATTTCCGCGTATACATCGACTTCTCCCATGTCGGCGAAATAGCCGGTGGTATTGGGACTTAGCAACACTCCGGTGATCAGGTACCCGATGATATACCGGATCCTGAGGAACCTGCATATAATAACTACGGCTGTAGCGACGCCAAAAATGGCACAGATATTCAACAATATGTGATGTTCCATAAAAGTTTTTTTTAGGATTCCCGATAGCTCAGCGCTCCGGAAGGGCAATGATCAATCTGATGCTTTATAGCTTCCTTCGAGGCGTGCTCCGGAGTTATCCAGGGCTTTGCTTTTGGGTCATAAACCTTGGGCAGGGTTTTGACACAGACACCAGCGTGAATGCATTTTTTGGGATTCCACAGCACCGTTAAATCCTCTTTCTGATATTCTTTGACAGTTTCCATAAGTGTGTTGTTTTATGATTTTAATACATCCCTGATCTCTTCTGTTTTACCAAATACGGCAGCCGCAAAAGGACACAGGGGAATGATTTTTATATTTTTACTTCTTGCCATTTCTACAATTTTGTACAGCATCTGTTTGCCTACCCCTTTGCCGTTATATACCGGTTCTACATCGGTATGATCTATGATGATCAATTCGGGCCCGGCAATGGAATAGGTCATCATCCCTGCCCGCTTTTCATTATCCCGCGCCATGGCATATCCTTTGGCGTCGCTTTGTTTTAGTTGTATTTCCACAGTCCATGGTTTTAAGATTGTATTCAGAGATCCGTACAAACCCAGCTGTTTCCCGCCTGATGGAAAGCCACGGAATTTGTTTGCCGGTTCTGTTCCGCTTTTTATTTTTCTTTGATGAATTGCAGGAATGCCGTCAGTTTTACCGTGTCACTCACCACAATGCTTCCGGCTTCGGTAATGGCACTCCATGCCAGGTTAAAATCCTTCCTGTTGATACTTCCCGATATTTCAAAACCGGCTTTGGTTTGCCCGAAAGATCCACGGCAATGCCATTGAAATCGACATTCAGGCGGATTTCCCGGGTAACATCCCTGATCGTCAGCTTGCCCGCCATTGTATTTCCGTCAAAAGATCCGGAGGTAAACAATATTTCGGGAAATAATGCCGCACTGAAAAAATCGTCCGATCGCAGATGCTTGTCCCTGTCCCTGTTATTGGTATTGACGGAAGCTGCTTTCGCCGTGAATTGAAAAGCTGCTCCTATGAAATCCTCACGATCCGTCTCAGCCGTAGCAGTGAAATCCTCAAAGTGACCGCTCACCGTAGAAATCATCATGTGTTTTACTTTAAAGCTGATTTCGGAGTGAGCAGTATCAATATTCCATTTTGTTTTTTGCACTATACTCATTATACCATATTAATAATTACTATTTATTATGACCAGGAAGCTGTCATCGATTGTATCCGCAATATGGCTAACTATGAACTAATTCCATGCCACAAGAATATTCCACTGATTATCAATAAAATAAAAGGTAAAAAACAAAAATTATCATTCTAACTATTGATACATTTCGAAAATATTAGAATTTCAAGAATATTTATAAGATGGATATCTCGCTCATCAGACCGTATTTTATTTGTGAAATTTTAGAGATCATAAAGTATTTATCAAATGAAACACATTAAACATTCGTGAATGGTTAAAAGTCTCCTTGCCGTCATGTGCAGGCTCTACATCGATATGATCTATCACGATCAATTCGGGATCGGCAAAAGGAATAGACTATTAGTCCTACCCTTTTTTCATTGATTCGCCTCATTGCATATCCTTTGGCACGGTTTAATTCTATTCAAGAATTGTTATTCTTTTTTATCAATGGGGTTATAACAGGGTATAAAACCTCAAAACAAGTGCTGTCTTTTTGATCTTTTTAAAACCTGAATTCTGTTGTCAATACAAAATGATAAAGTGTATCCGGCAGGCTACTCTCTTTTAAAAAAGCACCCGGGAATACAATATTGGACTCCAGTTGTATGTTTATAAAACTGCTGGGTTCAAACGAGATATTGGCTCCCATTTGATGGGCTATAAACCTTTTGTTGTTTGTACTCGGATAATCCAGGGTCATGGGTGCGCCATATACACCGTCTTCTGTCGAATAGCGCCAAAAGACGTCATAATCTATTTCTGCCTGCCATTTGTTGAAGGTTGTGTTTATATAGGGATGAACATCGATGAGGTTGGAAGGGCCAAACCGGGCAACCCGCCCGAAATATGCTCCTCTGGGGTACAAAGCATCAAAAGTGTTCATTTTGTTGTCTGTAGCATCCCTGTCACCGCTTATCGCTTCCGTCTTTATGCCTAATCCGAAATCTCTTCCCATTATAGTAGTTTGTCTTTCTATATGCAGGGAAAGCGTCCATGCGGAAATATGCTGGTCCCCGAATGTCCCGAACTGGTACACCGCTTCATTGTTATAAGTCAGCTTTTTATAGTTGCCAAAGTGCCTGATTCCGACAGATGCTCTTCGCTCATTTTCTGTCCCGCTGTTATATAGGGCATTATCATCTTTCTGATAGAAGATATATACATCCACACCAGTCGTTCCAGAAAGTTGTGTTGTCGTGTATATACCGGAAAAGGTTTCGTCGAACTTTAAATAATCATTGTCGAATACCCCGGAAAAAGGTTGTACGGGAACCGAGAAAAATCCCTTTACCTTAAAATTCCGGTTTTGATAGTTTAGCTCTGTAAAATCAAATGATCTCCTGACATTAGGACCTTCCCGGATATCGACCAGCCTTCCCGAGCCCAGGCGCATGTTGTGCCTACCCGCGGCAATATCCCAGCTTGATGTGAATTGGTATTTGACAAACAACTGGTTTATATAAAGCTCGTCTTTGTCTACCGGACTAATATCATCTTTATTTGTTGGCAAACTACTGCCCAGTTCTGTAAATAGTTCAAAATTCCTGCCTGCTTTTAAATGGGCATGCGCTAAAAATCTATTTAAATACCAGCTATTATCCTGGTTTGCATAGCGGTCAAATTCACCATTAATAAATGATTCTGTTTGAAATCGCCAACTCCCCCCGAAGGAAAGTGTAGTATGGTGTGATATGTCAACAATTTTTAAATTTTGATACAGGGTTTTATCCTCTATAGAATCTATTGATCTCAAATTATCTTGCTGACGTAAAAGGGCAAACTCCTGACCATACATGGAACAATGAAAAGCAATCAACAATATCATACATTTTTTAAGTCTCATAACTAAACCCAGGTTGGCAATACTACCCACGAATTGAAGGAAAGATTGCAATAATCTTTAGCCGGTTCTTTACATATTGATTTTAAGACAATTACCCCCCCTGATTATTCTTTTGTAAATTGCAGGTCAATACTCAATTTTACATTATCACTTACCGCAATACTGCCTGTTTCCGTTATGGCACTCCAAGACAGGTTGAAATCCTTTCTGTTAATGGCACCGGACATTTCAAAACCAGCTTTGGTTTGCCCATAAGGGCCCACGGCCATTCATTCTATTGAAATCAACATCCAAGTCAATTTCCTTGGTGGTATCCCTAATTGTTAAATCTCCTACCAAAGTGCTTCCGTCAAATGATTTGGACTCAAATATGATCTCAGGATTGGGGTCTGCATCGAAAAAATCATCTGATTTCAAGTGTTTATCCCTATCACCATTTTTTGTGTTGATAGAACCGGTTTTTGCCGTGAAGTGAAAATCCGCATCAATGAAGTCCTCATTACCGGTCTCGGTTGTTGCATTAAAATCTTCAAAGTGACCGGTTACTGTAGAAATCATCATGTGCTTTACTTTTAGCAGATTTCACAATGTACAGTGTCAATTATCCATATTGTTTTTTCTGTTGTACTCATGCTTTTTACGATCTAAAAATCAGTACTCATTTATTTGCTTTGATAACCTCCGTAATGTTTTACCGGAGACCAGTTGGGGATTACTTCCGGTAGTTTCGGGTTCATATTTTGATATTCACCTGATGCAAATACTACGTTGCCTCCCACTATGGTTAAAACTGATTTTAAATTATTGATTTCTTTTTCCGGAACGGTGAAGTAATCACCGGATAATAGTGCTAAGTCTGCATACATACCGTTTTCTAAAGTCCCTTTAACGGTTTCTTCATCGGAAATCCAGGCACTGCCTTTGGTGTATAAATGCAAAGCTTCTTCTCTTGATAGTTGGTTAGCCGGTTCGGATAGTTGAAGATCTCCTACGGTTTTACCTGTAATCAACCAATATAATGCGGGCCATGGATTGTAGCTTGCCACCCGTGTACCATCGGTTCCGGCTCCTACAGGAAGTCCCATATCCATCATTTTGCGAACGGGTGGTGCTTGTTTTTGCCTTATCGGCTCCATAACGTTCAACGAAGTACTCCCCGGCATAGGCCATACGCGCCTGAATGGCAATCCCCCCGTTTAAAGCCTTTATTCGTTGCAGATCTTCTTCCTTTACTGTTTCTGCATGGTCAAACAACCACCTTTTGGACGCCAATTTTCCATTGGTTTCCTCGTTCACCTCTTCGATCACATCCAACATGTTAGCTATGGTTTCTCCGTAAGTAGCGTGTATCCTGAATGGCCAGCCGTTATCTACATGAAGCCGTATGATTCTTTTGAGATCTCCCGCCAGGTAGGTCTGTCTTCCAGCATAGGCTGAGGGGCCAGAAAATTTTCAAAATCACCGGCGCTCCAGGCCAGAAATTCTCCTCCTCCTTCCAGCTCATATCCGTGGTCCAGATGTATCTCCCCATTATGTCCAACCTCATTGTTGGCTATCCATTCCTGAAATTCTGCGTATTCCTCACCTTGTTTTGCGGGAACAGATAATAGGAAAGACGAATGGGCATTTCACCCGCTTCAGCCAGAAGTTTTGTACCCGCATAGTCCTTAGGAAATTTATGGCCTCCCCCACCGGCATCGATACCACTGGTAATCCCAAAGCTGTTTAGTTCCCGGTAGAATTGTCTGGTAGAGTTTACCATTTCTTCCTCTGATAAAGAAGGTAATGCCCCGATGCGGGCATATAAGATCCCCGGATTGGGTTCTGCCAAAAGCACACCTGTCAATTTACCGTCGGCGCCTTTTTCAAAACTACTGCCTTCCGGGGCCTTCGTATTTTCGTCAATCGCCAAAGCATCGAGTCCCGCCTGATTGAGCCAAGCCCTGCTGTACAAAAAAAGCACATAAGCAGGTACATCTCCGGTAGCCTCGTTGATCTCCTGTGGGGTGGGAAAACGCTTTTCTTCGAATTGAAAAGGGCTCCACCCGCCTATTACCCGGACCCATTGTCCTTTAGGGGTTCTCTCTGCCTGTTCTTTTAACATCTGTAAGGCTTTCTTCAGGGACTTCACACCATCCCAACGGAGTTCGGCATTAAAAAAACGCCCGCCTCTTGTCAGGTGCAGATGCGAATCGTTGAGGCCGGGGATTATGGTTTTGCCATCGGCATCAATGATTTTGGTACCTTCGTTTTTCAGCTTTAAGATCTCTTCATTAGCTCCCGTCTCCAATACTTTTCCATCCTTTATAGCAATAGCTTCTGTAATTGTTCTGTCCGTATCCATAACAGCAACTTTTGCATTATGAACAATCAGGTCGGCAAACGCGATGTTTTTGCTCTCCTGTTCTTTACAGGAGACAAATGCCAGGACAATAGTTAAAACTAATATAAATCGTTTCATCATTACTGTGAATAAGAACGCTCTGCTCCATGGAAGCAGAGCGTTTTGTATGGTTTAATGTTTAAGCATTTCTCTTGCGTACTGCACCCCTATGCCATAAGCGCCCCCGTATTTAACAACGAGGTCATTTACCGGCTTATAGGTTTCCTGCCTGGCCCAATCGCGTTGTAATTCCAACAGGTATTGCAGGGAGGTCATGGGTTTTGCACCGGCCTGTACCATACGCGTTACCGCCTGGTCATGCGCTTCTTTGGAAACGTCTCCGGAGGCATCGGTAATCACATACACATCATAACCTTCACTAATGGCAGATAAAACAGGCCCTACAATGCAGACACTGGTCCACAAACCGGCCATAACGATTTTCTTTTTGCCTTTACCGGTGATCGCTTTATGCGCATTTTTATCCTCCCAGGTATTCATCGTAGTTCTATCTACGTAACCGGAAGTTGATTCGGGATAAAATTCCTGGATTTCGGGAAAGACAGGACCGCTGAATGATTTTTCTGCAACCGTAGTAACAACCGTCGGAATTTTAAAGATTTTAGAAGCTCCTGCCACGAGCCCTGTGTTGTTCCT
>JACADM010000131.1_pt1 | contig 21819 bp, 20 predicted proteins | sample 7512371 | NCBI WGS metagenome assembly JACADM01 (sample SAMN14389041, study PRJNA612141) | algae metagenome | isolation source: non-axenic algae culture | place: India: Navi Mumbai | collected 2017-01
TTTTCGGTGAAATCGGGCTCGATCCGTGCCATTTCCACGCCATCCACCACGCGATGGTTGATGCATAGAGTTCGAGATCCTTTTTCGCCTTGGCGGCTTCAGCCTTGAGCTTGTCGTCTGTCCTAAACGCCAGGTACCAACCCTTCTTGATAACCAGATCTTCCGCGCCGGCCGCAGAGATCAGGTCGGAATGCTCATCGATCGACCGGGCGATCAGCGGCGCATAGCTTCTGACCACATGGCTGTAGTGGTTGGCGAGGATTCCCACCAATAACGCATCAGGGCAGGGGTGACCTTGGGCAGCGCGAACGGATCGTAGCGTGCCGCGGTGGACAGATGCAGGCCCACCTGCATCAGCGTCGCAAGATCGCGCGGGAAGGCGTGCGGGCGTACGCCTTCCCGCTGGATGATCCCGGCGTTGCCAAACGAGGTCTCCCGACCGGGCGCGTTCTTGTCGATCAGCAATACGCTCCGGCCGCGCCGAAGCAGGTGAATTGCAGTCGATACGCCGACGATGCCGGCACCGATGACGATGACGTCCTGAGCCATGGTCAGACTTTCCAGAGCTTGTGTTTGATGACCTGCGCCAAGCGCAGGTCATTTTCAATTATTGTGAATTGCCGCCGGTCGCCGCGGCCTTTTCTTCGTCCCACCACCAGACATCGGGAAACCCGATTGAGAACTCCGCAGGGTTTCAGATGACTGAACCGGTCCCAGCGCGCCGTGCGGGCGTAGGTGATCGTATAGCTGGGAACGACATTGTTCATGGCCAGCAACACACGATCGAGGGCATGGGTTGCCGCAACCAGTGTCTCGCGGTCCGGTGCCAGGACGATCTTTTCGATCAACGCGTCGACCCCGGGGTCCGATATACCCGCATAGTTTTGCGAGCCCTGTTCATCGGCCGATGAAGAACCCCAGAAATAGCGCTGCTCGTTGCCGGGGGAGAGCGACTGGGCCCAACGGGTATAAATCACGTCATAATCGAACGAGCGGACCAGATTCGTGTATTGGGGGGTATCGACCACCCGCAGTGTTACGTTGGCGCCGATCGCATTGAGGTTGTCGGCCCAATGCAGCGCTACCGGCTCGATTGTATTGTCGTACGACAGGATCTCGAAGCTGAACTGCTCGCCGTTCGCGTCGACCAGTTGTGTTCCTTCAAGTGTGTATCCTGCTTCATTGAACAGCCGCAGGGCCTCCTGCAAATTCGCACGAAGTGCTTCCTCGCTGCCCCGGTCGGATTGGCAAAGCGTGCATCAAATACCGATGCTGGAATGAGATCTCGGACCTCTTCGAGAATTTCAAGTTCAAGACCGGTCGGCGGTCCATCGGGCGCAGCAAGATCAGTGCCGAAGAAATAGGAATCGATGCGCTGGTACTGTTCGTAGAACAGCGTCCGGTTCAATTCCTGGAAGTCGAAAGCGTAGTTAAGCGCTTCGCGGACGCGCGGGTCCTGGAACTTCTCCTTACGCTGGTTGGGCACGAAGCCCCACATAACGCCGGAGGCATTATAGCCATTCTCGAACGTCTCAAGCACTACGCGATCGTCATTGACGGCCGGGAAGTCATAGCCTGTCGCCCAGCGCCGAGCGATGTTTTCGGTCCACCAGTCGAATTCATCGGCCTTGAAGGCCTCAAACATCACCGTGGTGTCGCGGAAATACTCGATACGGTACTCATCGAAATTGGACGTTCCCACATTGACCGGTTCGTCGGCGCCCCAATAGTCGGGATCGCGCGTGTATGTCACGGTCCGGCCCGCGTCGAAGCTGGAAAGGGCGTAAGGACCCGATCCCATAGGCAATTCAAGAGTGGATGCCCCGATGTCTCGGGGTTCTCCCTCGGCATTCTCGCCTTCCCACCAGGGTTTGGGAAGGACCAGAAGCTGGCCCATGATTGAAGGCAGTTCGCGGTTCCCGGCCTCGCTGAAAAAGAACGTGATTTCACCCTCGCCGGTGATTTCCGCATCTTCGACCGAGGCATAATATTCCGCATAGATCGGAGAAATCTCCATCACCTGCTCGAAGCTCCAGAGCACATCCTCAGCGGTGACCGGCTGCCCATCCTGCCAGCGGGCGCGCGGATTGAGCCGGAAGGTGACAGAAGAAAAATCGTCGGGGTAGCTGAACGCCTCAGCCAGAAGTCCGTAGGCAACAGAGTTTTCATCGGCGCTTTGCGTGGTCAGCGTCTCATAGACCAGCCCCAGGCCCGTCGCCGATTCACCCTGTGGAAGAATGGGGTTGAACGTGTCAAACCCGCCCAGTGCCGGAAGTCGCACCGTGCCGCCCTTGGGGGCATCGGGATTGACGTAATCGAACATCTCGAAGCCGGCTTCGTATTTCGGAGTGCCATCAAGGGCAATGGCATGCACCCAATTCGCATCATCCTGCGCAACAGCCGCGCCGGAAAGCGACAATGTGGTCAGCAAGGCGGTGGCAAAAGCAAACGTCTTCATGGCGTTAATCCCCTCTCGAGGCGAAGCTGGTTTCGTGTTGATCTTAGTGCGCTTTACTCAAAAGTGGATACCACTTTTGCGGGAGCGCGCCGTGCGCGGCGCAAGTTTCGTGCGCCAGGGCGATGGCACGCGCGATAATATCTTATCCGATAGCCACATCGAGGGCGGCTGCCAGCAGCGTGCGGGTGTAGGGATGCTCGGGAGCGGTAAATAGCGCTTCGGTTTGAGCTTGTTCGACGATCTTGCCATTCTGCATCACGATAATCTCGCTGGCGATGGCCCGCACGACCTTAAGATTGTGGGAAATAAAAATATAGGTCAGCCTGTGGCGCAACTGCAGGTCGCGCAGGAGTTTGACGATTTGCGCCTGCACGCTCATGTCGAGCGCCGAGGTCGGCTCGTCGAGTACGATGAATTTGGGTTCGAGGATTAGCGCGCGGGCTATTGCGATGCGCTGCCGCTGACCGCCGGAAAATTCATGCGGATAGCGATGCCGCATTTCCGGCTCCAGCCCGACCTCGGCCATAACGGCCCTGACCTTCTCGTCGCGTTCCTGCGCCTTGATGTTGGGAAAATGAACCGCCAGCCCTTCGGCGATGATGTCGCCAACGCTCATGCGCGGAGAAAGCGAGCCGTAGGGATCCTGAAAGACCACCTGCATGTCGGCGCGATAGCGCCGCATGGCACGTGACCGCTTCCCGGTGATGTCGTCACCCAGGAAAACGATCCGCCCCTCAGATGAAATGAGACGGAGCATGGCGAGCCCCAGCGTCGTTTTTCCCGATCCGGATTCTCCCACCACGCCCAGCGTTTCGCCGCGCCTGACGACCAGGTCGACACCATCGACGGCCTTTATGTGACCCACCGTGCGCTTGAACAATCCCCGCTTTATGGGAAACCAGACCTTGAGATCGTCCACTGCCATAACCGGCGCGCCGGTCATGGTGACCACCGCGCCATATCGGATAATTCGGACGAAAGCAGGCGCTTTGTATAGGCGTGCTGTGGATCGGCAAACAGCGTCTCTGTTTCTGCCCTCTCGACGATTTCGCCATTCTGCATGACGCAGACCTTGTTTGCCATCCGGCGCACGATGCCGAGGTCATGGGTGATGAACAGCATGGCCATGCCCATCCGCTGTTGCACCGATTTCAGCAAATCGAGGATTTGGGCCTGAACCGTCACGTCGAGCGCCGTGGTGGGTTCATCGGCAATCAGTAGCTCCGGCTCACAGGCCAGCGCCATGGCAATCATCACCCGCTGACGTTGCCCGCCCGAGAGCTGGTGGGGAAAGGAAGCGAGCCGCGTTTCAGGATCGGGAATGCCAACCGCATCTAAGAGTTCGAGAACGCGCTTCCGCGCCGCGCTGCGACCCAGCCCTTGATGCACGGACAACACTTCGCTGACCTGCCGTTCAATGGTGTGCAGCGGATTGAGCGAACTCATCGGCTCCTGATAGATCATCGCGATGTCATTGCCGCGCACCGTGCGGAGCGCCTTGTCGCTCGCCGTCAGCAGATCGGAGCCCTTAAAGAGGATTTGACCCTTGGGATGAGACGCCGAAGGATAAGGCAGGAGTCGCAGGACGGACAAAGCAGTAACCGATTTTCCTGACCCTGATTCTCCAACCAGTGCCAGTGTTTCCCCGGGCGCGATATCGAAACTTACATTCCGGACGGCATCGATCCGCCTTTCGCCGAGCTGGAACGAAACATCGAGATTGCGGATGCTCAGCAGCGGATCGGTCATTGGGTCATCCGAACGTCTTGCGTGGATCGAACGCATCTCGCACCGCTTCACCGGCAAAGACCAGCAGGCTCAGCATGATGGAAATAACCGCAAACCCGGTCAGCCCGAGCCACGGTGCCTGAAGATTGTTCTTGCCCTGCGCCAGCAGTTCGCCCAGCGACGGCGATCCCGGCGGCAACCCGAAGCCCAGAAAGTCGAGCGCCGTCAGTGTTGTGATCGAACCGCCGAGAATGAATGGCACGAAGGTGACCGTTGCGACCATCGCATTGGGAAGGAGGTGCCGGAACATGATCGTCGGACTCCCCACCCCCAGCGCGCGCGCCGCGTTGACATATTCGAAGTTTCGCCCACGCAGGAATTCCGCACGCACAACGCCCACCAGGGCAACCCAGGAAAACAGCAGCAGAATGGCGAGCAGAACCCAAAAACTCGGCGCAATGACGCTCGAAATGATGAGCAGCAGATAGAGTGAAGGGATTGAAGTCCAGATTTCGATAAAGCGCTGAAACAGGAGGTCGGTCCAGCCGCCGAAATAGCCTTGGACCGCACCGGCCACTATCCCGACCACGGAGGATAGAATCGTAAGTGTAAGCCCGAAAAGCACCGAAATCCGAAACCCGTAAATCAGCCGCGCCAACACATCGCGTCCCTGATCATCGGTGCCGAGTACATGCATGTTGCCCAGGATACACCCCGGATCTTCAACGCCGAGCCGATAGCGCGCACAGTTCTCCTCCTGGCTCATAAGCCAGCTCGGCGGCGTAGGCGCTGGCCGGGGCAGGGCGGTGTCGACAGTGCGATGGGAATACCGGAACAAGGGCCAGAGGGCCCAGCCGTTTTCGTTGATTTCGTTCTGGATGACCGAGGAACGATACTGCGTCACAGCGAGGAACCCGCCGAACTTGCTCTCAGGATAGTCGATCACCACAGGAAACAGCAGTTCGCCATTGTACGAGACAATCAAGGGTTTGTCGTTGCTGATGGCCTCGGCAAAGAGCGTCACGACCACGAGGATCACGAAAATCCAGAACGAGATATATCCGCGCCTGTTGCGGCGGAAGTTGGCGAGCCTGCGCTGGTTTATGGACGAAACAGCCAAACTCAAACCTCTCGCGACTCGAAATCGATGCGCGGATCGATCCACATATAGGTGAGATCGGAGATCAGCCCCAAAACCAGACCGACAAGCGAGAAGATGTAGAGCGTGGCAAAGATCACAGGATAGTCCCGCGTCACGACCGACTGAAAGCCAAGCAGGCCAAGCCCATCGAGCGAAAAGATGGTCTCGATCAGCAGCGATCCGCCAAAGAACGCGCCAACGAACGCACCGGGAAAGCCCGCGATCACGATCAGCATGGCGTTTCGGAATACATGGCCGTAGAGGACGCGGTTCTCGGTCAACCCCTTGGCGCGGGCGGTGACGACATATTGCTTGCGGATTTCATCGAGAAACGAGTTCTTGACCAGCAGCGTGGATGTCGCAAACGCACCCACAGCCATAGCCGCGATCGGCAAAGCCAGGTGCCAGGCATAGTCGAGGATCTGCTGATACCAGGGCATGGATGCAAAGCCCGATGAGGTCAGTCCCCGCAACGGAAAAACCGACCAGAAGCTGCCGCCCGCAAACAGCACGATCAAAAGGATGGCGAACAGAAAGCCCGGGATGGCGTAGCCGATAATGACCACGCCGGAGGTCCAGATATCGAAACGCGACCCATCCCGCACCGCCTTGGCAATCCCCAAAGGTATCGAAATGCCGTATGAAATCAGCATCATCCAGAATCCGAGCGAAATCGACACGGGCATCTTTTCAATGACCAGATCGATGACGGAAATGTCCCGGTAGTACGACTCCCCGAAGTCGAACCGCAGGAAATCCCAGATCATTGAAAAGAACCGCTCGAGCGGTGGCTTGTCGAAGCCATACTGGGCTTCCAGTTGCGCGATAAAGGCCGGTGGCAGCCCCCGCGCGCCACGATAGACACCCTGCGGTTCGCTGCTGGAGCTGCTGGCCGCGCTGTTGTCGATGCCGCTCTGGCCGGAAAAGTCGCCCTGCGCCGTTCCCGTAATGCGCGACAGCGCGGAAACGTCGGTTCCCGAGTATTGCGCAATCGCCTGTTCCACCGGCCCGCCCGGCGCAAACTGGATGACGAGAAACGACACCACCATGATACCGAATACCGTCGGTATCATCAAAAGCAGGCGTCGCAGGATATAGGCGGCCATGGGCGGTCCGGGTCAGCGAGTCAGTTGCCCGACCATGTCGGTTTTGTCACCGATGGCCAAGTGCTTTGTGGGCCGGGTGCGGTCACGACTTCGCGGTCATCCACCCACGAGCCCGTTTTCGATGGCATAGCGGGTCAATCCGGCGGTCGTGGCAATACCGAGCTTTTTCTTGATGTTCTTTCGGTGCGTTTCGACTGTACGTGCGGAGATGTCGAGGGTTGCGGCCACATCCTTGTTGGATTTTCCAGCCGCGATCAGCAGCAGGATGGCCTGCTCGCGCGTGGTCAGCGCTTTGCTCTTTTGGGCTCTGTCGCCGCGCTCGAGCAACACGTCCGAAACGCCGGTCGAAAAGAAGGTTCCGCCCGCCGCGACCGTCTCTATGGCCTCGATGATCTCCTCGGTCGATACGTCCTTGAGGATGTAGCCCGACGCTCCATACATCACCGATGTCGAAATATACTCGCGGCTGTCATGCATCGAGAGCATCAGCAATTTGGTGGCGGGAGACTGTTCCTTGAACAGTTCGATCGCGTCCAGCCCGTTGAGCTCAGGCATGTTGATGTCCATCAACACCACGTCGGGACCGGCGCTGCGGGCAATGTCGAGAGCGCTACGCGCGCTCGGGGCTGCGCCAACCACGTCAATATGATCGTAGGTTTCCAGAATGGCCTTGAGCCCGTCGAGCACCAGAGGGTGGTTGTCGACCAGGAGCACCTTGATGGGTTTGGAATGCTCATGCGACCTCGGCAAGCTTTGACTGGCGGATAAAGACCGATTTGGGGAGGGTGGCGCGGAGCGTCGTGCCGTTCGGGGAAGGCTCGACCAGCATCGTGCCGCCGAAATGCGCCATGCGTTCGGCCATGTTGCGCAGGCCCAGGCCGCGCTGTGCGCCGGCGTCACGGGAAAAGCCCTTGCCGTTATCGGCGATGACCATCTGAACGCGACCATGCGGGCTTGAAAGGGCGAGAGTGACTTCGCTGGCATTGGCATGGCGGTCGATATTGTTGAGCGCCTCTTGAGCCACGCGATAAAGTGCCGTTCGAGCCTCGGGCAGAAGCATGTTTTTGAACGCAACGGCTTCGAGTGTGACCTTGATGCCGGTCCGCTCGGCGAAATTGTGCGTCAGTGCCTCGAGCGCCGCTGAAAGCCCCAGATCGTCGAGAGCGCCGGGGCGCAGATCGTGGCTGAGGCGACGCACCTCCTTGATGGCCCCGTTAAGCGCGTCGGCCCCCTTGCCGATGGCGTCGGAAGCTCCTTCAGCGCCACTCTCCACCTTTCGTCTCGCCAGGTCGATGGCGTAGCGAACACCGATCAGGATTTGCGAAATGCCATCGTGAAGCTCGCGCGCGATGCGCGTGCGCTCTTCTTCCTGCGTATCGATGACTCGCTGGGTCAACTCCTTGAGTTTGCTGTCCGCGAGCCGGCGCTCATGCAGATTGAGCACCATCCAGCTTCCGAACACCAGCAGCACCGCTGGCACCGCGATAAGTACGATCGTAAAGAACGTCGAGTTGATCGTGTTGCGAAGGTCCTCGTGGGCAGCCGCGGTCTGGGCGAACACGTCATCGAGATAAACGCCGGTTCCCAGCATCCATTCCCACTTATCCAGCCCGACAGCAAAAGAGACTTTTTCCGCAATGGTTCCAGCAGAAGGCTTTTCCCACAGATAGGAGTGCAGGCCGCCGCCTTCCTTGGCCTTTTCGATCAGATTGTAGATCACCCGATCGCCATTGGGATCGGTAAGACTCAGCCAGTTCTGGCCGGGCCGATAGGTTTGCCGCGGATGGACGATGTTGACGCCATCATAGTCGTAGACGAAGAAATACCCATCCTCGCCATAATCGAGTGCGTTCAGGATCGCCCTGACCTGCGCCTTGGCCGCTTCGTCGTCTGGCCCGGCGTCTCGGTAAATGCCGTCGATTGCCGACAGCGCCATATTGGTGAGGTTGAGCAACTCGTCCTGCTTGGCCTGCACCATGTTGCGCTCGAACGTGTCGATGCTTGCGCGCGCCAGACTGGCGGACTGCCATGTCACCAGCCAGGTGATGGCAACGATGGCAAGGATAAGCGGAACAATGGCGAGCGCCAGAATCTGGTGCCGGAACTGCATGACGTAAACTCTCCTCCAACCGGATATGAGCCGGCTGCGGGTGATTGTAGCCGATAGTGCGCGCGTCCATTATCACTTACTGCGTAAAACTGGTAGCCTTTGCAAATAAAGCAGGTAACGTGAGGAACCGGGCCCTCGACGGGGGCAGGCAAATGCAGTCTTTTTTGCCCTGCGCTTCGAAGATGCGCTCGAAAACGGTGCCGGCTCTCGAAGCGCGGCCTTAAGACCGTTTCTAGCCGGTGCAAAAAGCACCATAGGGAGGATTTGATGAAAAGACGCGACTTCTTCAAGAAGGCCGGCGCAGCGACCGCAGGTGTCGCCGCGGCTGCCACAACGCTGGCCACTCCGGCCATTGCCCAGGGCAATATCACCTGGCGCATGGTCACCACATGGCCGAAAAATTTCCCCGGACTGGGCGTGGGTGCTCAGCGGCTGGCCGATCGGATCACCGCCGCTTCGGGCGGACGTCTGTCGATTCAGGTCTTCGCTGCTGGTGAAATGGTTCCGGGCCTTCAGGCGCTCGACGCCGTCATCGACGGTTCGGCAGAGATGAGCCACGGCGCCGCCTACTACTGGCAGAACAAGAGCCAGGGCCTGTCGTTTTTCACCGGCGTCCCCTACGGCATGACCAACCGCGAACTCGCTGCGTGGGTTCGCCACATGGGCGGCCAGGAAATCTGGGACGACATTTACGACCAGTTCGGCGTTCAGGGCTTCCTGTCCGGTGATACCGGCACACAGGCCGGCGGCTGGTTCCGCAACGAGTTGACTGGCGTCGCCGACGTTCAGGGGCTGCGCTTCCGTACACCGGGCCTTGGTGGCCAGGTTTGGGAAAAGCTCGGCGCCTCGGTGACCAATCTGGCTGCCGGCGACATCTTCGCCGCACTGCAGAACGGTACACTCGATGCCGCCGAATTCGTCGGTCCCTATAACGACCTCGCGCTCGGCTTCTACCAGATCGCCAAGAACTACTACTTCCCGAGCTTCATCGAGCCCGGTCTGGCGACCGAACTCGTGGTCGACAAGGCCAAGTATCAGGAACTGCCGCAGGATCTTCAGGAACTTGTGCGCTACGTCTGTCAGGCCGAATATGACGAAGTCGCATCCGACTTCGCGGCCAATGACCCGCGTGCCCTCCAGACCCTGGTCAACGACCATGGTGTGACGGTTCGCCAGTTCCCGGAAGAAATCATGGAAGCAGGTGCGGTTGCCGCCAAGGAGATCCTCACCAACATCCGTGACAATGGCGACGAACTCACCAAGCGGGTCGCCGAAAGCTATGTCGAAGCGTTCAAGATCGTCCGTCAGAAGACCGACGGCACCGACTCGCTCTTCCTGCGGGCTCGCGAGCAGTACTTTACGCTCGACTGATCCTGCCGATCATTCCAGACATCGGGGCCCGAACTTCGGTTCGGGCCCTTTTTGTTGCCTCGCAGACAAGCAGCAGGAGCAGCCAACAAACCGAAGGGCCCGCCGAGTGTATCGACGGGCCCTTCGGTTTGACCGATCGGTCTCGTTCAGTTGATCGACGGTAGCCAGGTGATGAGCTGCGGGAACATGAACAACAGGGCTATCGCCAGGATCTGGATCGCAACGAACGGAATTGCGCCGCGATAGATCATGCCGGTCGTTACTCTGTTTGGCGCTACCCCTCGCAGATAGAACAGCGAAAAACCGAAGGGGGGCGTCATGAAGCTCGTCTGCAGGTTCACGCCCACCATCACGCCGAGCCAGATCGGATCGATTCCGAGCGCCAGAAGAATGGGCGCCGTGATCGGGATGATGATGAAGATGATCTCGAACGTGTCGAGAATGAACCCAAGCACGAACATGATGAGCATGACCACAATCATGGCGCCGATGGCGCCGCCGGGCAGATTGGCCAGGAACTCGTGAACCAGATTGTCGCCGCCCATGACCCGGAAGACAATTGAGAACACTGAGGCGCCAAACAGAATGACGAAGATCATCGAGGTGATGGTTGCCGTGGTCATCGCCGCATCGCGAAGAACCTTGAACGAGAGTCTCCAGCGCAGCGCAGCAAGGATAGTCGCGCCCACAGCGCCCACCGAACCGGCCTCGGTAGGCGTGGCGATGCCCGTGAGGATGGAGCCGAGCACCAGAAGGATGAGAATGAGCGGCGGGAGTAGCGCCACAGCGACGTCCTTGACGATGCCCTTGCGTTCCTCCTCGGTCATTGGCGTTGCCGGGCAGCTCTCGGGCTGGGTGATCGCCTTGTAGATCATGAAACAGATGTAGAGCCCGACGAGGAGCAGTCCGGGAATGAAGGCGCCGGCGAACAGATCGCCCACCGTCACGGGCGTCGGCGCGAAATTGCCCTGCGCCATCTGCACCTGTGCATTGATCGAGGAGAGCATGTCTCCCATGAAAATCAGCACGGTCGAAGGCGGAATGATCTGCCCCAGCGTGCCGGACGCGCAGATTACCCCCGAAGCAAGACTTGGGTCATATTTGGCGCGCAGCATTGCTGGCAGCGAAATCAGCCCCATGGTGACCACCGTTGCGCCCACAACGCCTGTGGAAGCGGCAAGAAGCGCACCCACGACGATCACCGAAATGCCCAATCCACCGCGCAGGCGACCGAACAGTTTCCCCATGGTCAAAAGCAATTGCTCGGCGATTTTGGACTTCTCGAGCATCACGCCCATGAAAATGAAGAGCGGGACCGCAACAAGGACCTCGTTGGTCATGTAGCCGATGTACCGGCCCATGAGGTTGCCCATGTTGGAAAAGTCGAAAACCCCAAAGAAGTAACCGATCGTGCCGAAAATCAGCGAGGTGCCTGCCAGCGTGAACGCAACGGGAAAGCCAAGCAGCAGGGCGCCGATGACGCCGAAAAACAGAAGGCCCGAGAGGATTTCGCCAATAACAATGCTAGACAAGATGCGTCTCCTCTTCGCCTTCGACCCTGTAGCGATACATCTCGGGCAGCAGATCTTCCTTGTCGTTCAGAACAAGGATGGCTCGAGCGACCATGGCAAGGCCCTGCAGGCCGAGCAGGACCGCAAACACCAGGATGAAGGTCTTGAGTATGAACAGCCCCGGCATACCGCCAATGTTCTGGGACGCTTCATAAAAGCTCCAGGCGCGCTGCACATAGGGCAGGCCCCAGGTCCAGACGACAAACATGAAGGGAAGAAGGAAGATCACGACCCCGACGATATCGGCGATCGCCTTGCGCTTGGTCGAAGCGGGCCGGTAGAAAATATCGACGCGCACGTGATCGTCGCGGAACAAGGCGTATCCGGCGACGGCGGTAAACATCGCCCCGCTCAGCCAGATGTAGAGATCCTGCATCCACAGAAAAGTCGTATGAAAGACGTAACGCTGAACGACAACGGCAAAGCAGACGGCGACGACGCCAACTGCAAGCCATGCAAAAATGTTGCCGATCAGCCGGTTCAAGCCACCGATGGCCTGAACCGCCAAGGCGAGCGCGCGCATTCGCTCCTCCTCCCACGGAAGGTTGCTTTTATCGATAGTACCGCTAGTTCGCGGACGGGCAAACTGCAAGCGGTCACCGTACCAGATTGGTCAAATCGGTACATTTGCCCGTAAAACTGGGTAGCAGGGTGGCTTCTAGATGGTCCCTCGGCGGCGCAGGATCGAAGCAAATGCCGTCGCGGCAAACGCCCACGCCGCACCCAGCGACCAGCCGGCGACAACATCGCTCGGATAATGAACGCCCAGCAGCACCCGGGAGACGCCGACAAGGGCCGTCAGGACGATAGCGACCCCGAAAAAGAAAACTTTCTCGCGCCATCGTTCCGACAGCTGGGTCAGCAGAGCGCCGAGCGTGAGATAGGTTACCGCGGAAATCATTGAATGCCCGCTGGGAAAACTGGCCGAGAGCTCATGCGCCACCGCGGAAAATTCGGGTCGCGGGCGGTCAAAGAAATCCTTGAGCAGATCGGAAAGCAGCGCGCCGCTGATAACTGCCCCCGCGACCAGAAGCGCCGCGCCGGCACGCCGGGTGAGAAGGAGATAGATGACCACACTGGAAACCACCAGCGTGAGAACCGAAAAACTGCCAAGGGCGGTGATGTCGCGCACCGCCTCCTGAAACCAGAACGGCCCGGTCATCTGGCTGGGATCGCCCGGCGCCCGAAACATCTCGAGAATGGCTATGTCGATCTCGTGAGTCTCGCCCTCGCTCACTTCGTCGGCGATTTCAATGAAGGCAAAGACCAAGGCGGCCGCCAGCCCTATGCCGATCAATATCGCTTGCTCGGCAAATACGAAATCGCGCACCCGCTGAAGCCGGTTGGGAGAAAAGTGGTGCTTGAACAATTTGGACAGCATGCGATCTCCAACTGGCGACTGACTTGGCTCTGAAAACGGCCGGCACAGCCGCGGGCGTACCGAATTTGAGGGTGCCAGCCAGTAGAAATAGGCATTTTAGCCAATCATGTAACCCCGCTTGCACGATGGGCGAGGTAAGGCATAATCGCAATGGGGGCCGAAACAACGACCAAAGAGGTTAGTGCGTAGCGTGTCCGAAATTTGGCAGCCCCTTATTGCCAACCTGGCCGTCGTGGCCCTGTTTTCCTCCATATGGTCCCTGGCCTCTGATTGGCTCGACAAGCAGCGTTGGATTGTCCGTAAGCTCTGTATAGGCGTTCTGGTTGGCAGCGCGGCTATCGGGACAATGCTCCTGACCGTCGAGATCGTGCCGGGCGTGGTTTACGATCTGAGAACATGCGTCGTGGCGGTTGGCGCATTCTTCAGCGGTCCCCTGGTCGCCGTCATTGCCATTGTCATGGCCGGAACATATCGGTTGCTCGAAGGTGGGGCCGGCGTGTCGCTGGGCATTGCCCATATGGCGGCGGCCGCTCTTGTCGGCCTTGCGGTCAGGGCTTCGGCCCGGTCGTCATTGCCCAACCCGCTGTGGATAGTCTTTCTCGCCTTGGCGATGGCTTTGCTCCTGCTGTTCATAGTCTTTGTCCTCACAAGGATTGTCAGTCTCGAGGAAGCCGGCGAGCTCATCCTGCCCGGCACGGTACTCAGCCTTTTGGCCACGCTGATGATGGGGCTCACCATGCTTGCTGCCCGTCAGGCGGGCTACGACCGGTCCATCCTGCGCGCGGCGTTGGCACAGGCGCCTGAATTTCTTTACGTCAAGGATGTCGATGGCAGGTTTCTGACGGTCAACGAGGCTGTCGCCCGCCACCAGGGATATTCCGATCCTGCCCAGATGATTGGAATGACCGATTTCGATGTGACCGATCCCGCCCGAGCCCAGCACCTCTATGAACAGGAACGCCGGATCATAGAAGGTGGGACCTCTGTCCTGGATCTGGAGGAGGAAATCGTTGAAAAATCCGGCGAACATCGCTGGTATCGGACCTCGAAAGTCCCCCTGACCGGAAAGGATGGCAGGATCGTCGGTCTTGCGGGAATGACGGTCGATATTACCGGGGTCAAACAACTCGAGCGCGAACTTATCGAAAGCCGGGACCGTCTCTCGCTGGCCATGTCGGAAATGAGCGACGGACTGGCTCTGTTCGATCGCGACGGCTATCTGGTGTTTTGCAATGAACAGTACCGCAAGGCATTTCCACGTTCCGAGCATGTCCGCGTGGTCGGCGCGCACATCAAGGACATCCTGCTCGAATGCGCGCGCTCCGGCGAGCAACTCGGCATCCCCGAAGACGATGTTGAAGGTTGGGCGGAGCGCGTCGCCAGCCTGTTGCGGGTTCCTAACGTCGTTACGGTGGAACTGTTTAACGGCAGCTATCTCCAACTGCGCAACCAGTTGGCCAGCAATGATTCCGCTCTGGTCATCGTCACCGATGTCACCGACCTCAAGCTTGCCGAACGCGCCCTGATCGAAGCCAATGCCGATCTTTCGCGGCAGGCCTCGACCGACGCCCTGACGGGGCTCGCCAATCGTCGGGTATTCGATGATGCACTGGAGCGCGACATGGCCCGGTGCGGGCGCGCTGGCACGCCGTTAAGCCTGATCCTGCTCGATGTGGACCGCTTCAAACATTACAACGACCTCCATGGCCACCAGGCCGGAGATCGCTGTCTGGTCATGGTGGCAAACGCCCTGCGGGCGAGCCTGCTCCGGCCAACCGACCTGGCCGCGCGTTATGGCGGCGAGGAGTTTGCCGTGATCCTGCCCGATACCGACATATCGGGCGCGGAAGCCGTGGCTGAACGTATCCGGACCGCCATCGCCGGGGCGGCCACCTCCGAGTTGGGAATAGAGGTTACGGCCAGTCTCGGCGTCGCCGAATATGATCTGGCCAAAGGTCCCTCGACCCCGGAAAATCTGGTTCGCCGGGCCGATGGCGCGCTTTATTCCGCCAAGGCCGCTGGCCGCAACCGGGTGATGGCGGCCGAGTAGCGATGGGGGCGGGATGTCGGTTAGTCCCGGCCCCTGAAACGCCGCTGATAGGCGGCATCGTAAAGCGAGCTTTCGGAAAACCCTTCCGCTGCAAGGGTTTGGCCCACAAAGATGATGGCTGTGCGTTCGATGGGATCCGCCGCGATCTTGTCCGCGATGTCGCCGAGCGTTCCACGCACGATTTTTTCCTTGTCCCAGCTTGCCCAGGCGACGATGGCGACGGGGCAACCGGGGCCGTAAAGCGGGGTAAGTTCGGCGACGATTTCATCGAGCGCATGGATCGCCAGATGGATGGCGAGGGTGGCGCCGCTGGCGCCGAAATTGGCGAGGGTTTCGCGCTGCGGCATGGCGGAGGCGCGGCCGGAAATGCGTGTCAGAACAAGGCTTTGCGCGAGCGCGGGCTTGGTCAGCTCCTGCCCAAGGGCCGCCGCCGCTGCGGCAAAGGCCGGAACGCCGGGCGTGAGGGTATAGGGGATGAAATGGGCTTCAAGCCGCCGGATCTGCTCGGCGACCGCGCTCCACATGGAAAGATCGCCGGAATGGAGGCGTGCGACGTCGAGACCGGCGGCGTGGGCGGCGAGATATTCGGCCTCGATCTCATCGAGCGACAGGGGGGCGGTATCGACCAGACGGGCCTCTTTGGGGCACCAGTCGAGAAGGTCTTTCGGAACGATCGATCCGGCATAAAGGCAGACGGGACAACGGCTTAGGATGTCGCGCCCGCGTACGGTTATGAGATCCGCCGCGCCGGGTCCGGCGCCGATGAAATGGACGCTCATTTGACCCACACCCATTGGGTGACCGGCATGGCGGGGCGCCAGCCGCTCATGGTGCCCAGTGGCTCGGCGCGGGCGATCTGGATGCGGGTGAGGCTGCCGCCCATCTGCTGATGGAGCAGCGCCAAAAGCGCTTCCATTTCAAGGGTTACGGCGTTGGCGACCAGACGGCCTCCGGGCTTGAGGGCAGCGATCGCGGCATCGACGACGCCATCCTCGGTGCCGCCGCCGCCGATAAAGATGGCGTCAGGTTGATCAAGTTTCTCAAGGACTTGCGGCGCGCGCCCGACTCTGATTGTCAACCCCGGAACGCCCATCAGAGCCGCATTGTCCGCAATGCGGGCACTGCGTGCGGGATCGGCCTCGATGGCGATGGCCGACAGCGAAGGGTCCGACAGCATCCACTCGATGCCCACCGAGCCCGAACCGGCCCCGATGTCCCACAGCAATTCGCCGCGCCGGGGGGAAAGGGCGGAAAGGGTCAGCGCGCGGATTTCGCGCTTGGTGATCTGCCCGTCATGATCGAACCAGTCGTCGGGCAGGCCGGGCGTGAGCGGAACAATACGCGCATTTTCGTCCGCGAGGATATCTATTGCTACAACATTGAGCGGACTGATGTTTTCGAAATCGAACGATTGCGCGAGCGTGGTGCGGACCTTCTCGTGCGGGCCGCCCAAGGCGTCGAGAACCGTTACCGCGCTGCGGCCAAACCCGGCCTCGGTCAAAAGCCCGGAAATCCGGGCCGGTTCGGTTTCATCTGAGGTCAGGGCGAGGATTTTCCGGCCCGGATGGAGGTGCGGCAGAACCAACTCGATAGGTCGTCCGTGCAGTGACAGGGTGGTCACGTCCTGAAGCGGCCAGCCCATGCGCGCGGCGGCGAGGGAGAACGAGGAAGGGCTTGTAACTACAAGCATTTCCGCCGCCGGAATGCGGCGGGCCAGAGTGGCGCCGATGCCGTAATGGAAGGGGTCCCCACTGGCGAGGACGCAGACGCGCTTGCGGCCGCGCAGCCGGGCGACTTCTTCGATCGAGGTTTCGATCGGGCTTTGCCAGCGGCGCTGTTCGGCGAGGTTCATGCCACGGACGAGGCGCAGATGGCGCTCGCCGCCGAACACCACTTCCGCATTGGCAATCAACGACTTGGTGAGATCGCTGAGACCATCGAGCCCGTCTTCTCCGATGCCGACAATGGTGAGCCAGCGGTCAGCCATGTTCGGGCACCCAGCGCGGTGTGTAAACGAGATCGGGCTTCTCGGGGCGCTCGATAGCCCGGGTGAGGGCATTGCCGATGATGAGGCAGGTGGACATGTCGATGGTCTCGGGCTTCACCTCGGAGAGCGCCTGACGCCCAATGGACCCTCGGTGCACTTCCACGCCACGCCCAATGGATACGACGGTTTCGGGCGGCAGAATTTCGCGCAGGATTTCAAGCGCCTTGCCCAGTTGCCAGGGCCGCGATTTCGAGATGGGGTTGTAAAATGCGATGGCAAAACCGGCGCCGGCGGCGGCGCGGATGCGCTTTTCGATGATCGCCCACGGCTTGAGATTGTCCGAAAGCGAAATGGCACAAAAATCATTGCCCAACGGGGCGCCGATCCGGGCCGCTGTTGCCAGCATAGCGGTGACGCCGGGGACGATGATAAGTTCGATGCCACGCCACTCGGGTGCGCCTGTGTCGATTGCCTCGCAGACCGCGGCGGCCATTGCAAAGACCCCCGGATCGCCGCCCGAAATCATGGCGACCGTGTTTCCCTCCGTGGCCAGCGCAAGCGCTGCGCGGGCGCGGTCGAGTTCCTCGCGATTGTCCGAGGGGACGGCGACCTGATCGCGCGTCAAGTTCAGCCGCTCGATATAGGGCTTGTAGCCGAAGAAATGGCTCGATGCGGCAATGGCCGCCTGCGCCTCGAGCGTGATCTGCTCGGGACTGCCCGGACCCGTGCCGACGACGTACAGCGTGCCGCTCATGGGCGCGCCTTCCAGCCGGGAACCAGGATCTGGCTGAAATAGGGGGCGGGGCTGTCGTCACGGTCCTTAAGCGGCAGGACGACTGCGTTGTCCATGGTGCCGCGCTCGACATAGATGGCGCTGTCGAATTTGCCGGCGGCTTTGAGTGCTTCGCGGATTTTGGGCAGATTGCGGCCGACCTTCATGATGACGGCGCTGTCGGTCGAGCCGAGACGGGTTTGAAGGTCGGTAAGATCGAGCGTTCCGGGCAGCACGGTGAAAATATCGTCGCCCTGCATGAGCGGCACGCCAGCCTGCGACCAGCAACCGGAAAGCGAGGTGACGCCCGCGATCACCTCTGTGGGGTAGGCGGGGGCAAGGCGCACATGGATGTGCATGTAGGAGCCGTAAAAGAACGGATCGCCTTCCGAGAGCACGGCGACCGTCTTGCCCTGATCGAGATGGTGGGCGATGTGCAGCGCCGCATCGTCAAAGAACGCAGCGATCTGGCTCTTGTAGCTTTGATCGTGGCGATGGACTTCGGTGGTGACCGGGTATTCCAGCGGCAATTCGATGGCATTTTCCGGCCAGTGGGGCGCGATGATGGCGCGGGCATTGCCGGGGCGGCCGCGCTTGAGGAAATGGGCCACGACATCGGCATCGAGAATGGCGCGCACGGCCTTGAGCGTTAAAAGCTCGGGATCGCCCGGCCCGGTGCCCACCCCGATCAGTCTGCCTTGTGTCTGGCTCATATGCCGGGCCTCGCAAGCGCGTTGAGCGCGGCTGCGGTCATGGCGCTGCCACCAAGACGGCCTTCGACAATGGCGAAAGGAACGCCGTAGGAATTGTCCTTAAGTGCCTGTTTTGACTCTGCTGCGCCCACAAACCCGACCGGCATGCCGATGATGGCGGCGGGCCTTGGCGCGCCGTCGCGGAGCAGTTCGAGAAGATGAAAGAGCGCGGTTGGCGCGTTGCCGATGGCGACCACGGCGCCTTCGAGACGCGGCAGCCAGATGTGGATCGCGGCGGCGGAGCGGGTATTGCCGTGGTCCTGCGCCAGATAGGGGTCTCGATATTGTTGATCTCGCAGATCACTTCATTGTCCGCCGGCAGGCGCGAGCGGGTGACGCCGCGCGCCACCATTTCGGCATCGGTGAAAATGGGCTTGCCGCGTTCAAGCGCGCCGCGCGCCGCTTCGACGAAGCCGGGGGCGAAATGGAAATGGTTGGCGGCCTCGACCATGCCGCAGGCGTGAATCATGCGAACGGCGAGTTCGGCCTCGGCGGGCGAGAAGCGCGAAAGGTCGGCCTCGGCGCGGATGGTGGCGAAGGACTGGCGATAAATCTCCTGTCCGTCGCGGATATAGTCATATTGCGTCATTGCTGCCCCAGCCGGCCAAGAACCGAAAGCGTCGTCTCGCCGGGCTGGCGAGTATCGCGGATTCGATCGGCCAAAGAAACGATGCCGGTTTCAATAGCGGCAGGATCGAGCGTTGCAAGCGGTTTGGCGTCAGGTGCGCGGTAAAGCGTCAATTGGCTGCCATCGAGCACGATACCCGGACGGCCGGCATGGGGGCAGCCCTTGGCACAGGTCGAGACGTGAATATGGAACGATCCGTCGATCAGTTCCGGTGCGGCCGAATAAAACCCCTGTGCCAGTTCGGCAGCCTGGATGACACCTGCGTCGGTATCTTCGGCGCCCGAGCAGATCGAGAGTTTCACCCCGGTTGCGTCTGGGCGGGTCCAATAGCCGACCCGCGCAAGGGCCGGGGCAAGATCGCGCAGGGTCGAGGTGTCGAACCCGACAAGAACGATTGAGCGGTCCGGTGCCGTGCGTGCTTCCGCCACGCCCTGTTCGGACATGATCTGGGCCAGATCGCGAACCTGGCGCGCGCGCACTTGGCCGAAGGGCAAGCCGACGCGCAGGGCCGGGGCATGGTCCGAAAGGCTCAAGGGGCCGACCATGTAGCTCGATGGACGGACGCTGGAATGGGTGAGCGGGCGCAGGTTTTCGATTTTCGCGGCAATCGGGGGAGCGGCAAGATCGCTGGCGCGGGCCCGCGGGCCTTCGGCCTGAAGCGCCTCAAGGATGACCGCCACGGCTGTGGGGATATCGGCTTCGTCGAGTTCGCCGAGCGTATCGCTGCCCAATTCGAGCGCCCAGCCATCGGGGCGGGCGATGAGCCGGATATCGGCCTTGAGGCCGTCGAGCAGGACCTGTCCGCCGGTGACGAGCACGATGGAAAGCTTTGGCGAAAGCGGGCCGTGGGCGAGCGCATCGTTGCAGACGGCGCGCAGGGCGCGGGCCAGCGGGCGCGGATCGGCCATGGCCTTGGGATCGTCGCCGGCCAGCGGGGAGATTTCGATGGCAGGCGCGGGCTGGGCGGCGACACCGGCATTGGCAAGCGCGTCGCGAAAGGATGCGGCCGACGATTCGGAAAGCCCGCGCACCTGCAGATTGCCCCGCGCCGTGACCTCGATCAGCCCGTTGCCATGGGCGTCCGCGGCGTCGGCCAGCGCCGCGAGCTGGTCGGGGGAAAGCCCAGTTTCAGGGCGAAAGCGTGCAAGCAGGCCATCGGCCACGGCCATGGGGTTTTCGAGGGTCGGGCAGGCGCCGCGTGGGGTTGGAGATGCTGTCATGTGCGTCTCTTAGCAAGCGGAAGCGGGGCGAGATAGGGGAGAGTGCCGACTTTGCTGCGGTGATCGTGGGGGCGTGGTTGGGATGGATTCCGGCGATGGATGCCGGAATGACAGGGGGGGAGGGGAGCGCTATCGCCACCGCAAACTCAGCGGGTTTCATCTCACGGGGCTTCAGGTCCGTCGCAGCAGGTAGATGTCCATGATCCAGCCATGCCGTGCGCGGGCGGCGTCGCGGGTGGTGGAAATCCGGTCGCGTACGTCGGCGAGGGGGCCTTCGACGAGGATCTGGTCATCCATCCCGGCATAGGCCGCCCAGTAGATGTGAAGGCCGGTGGGATCGATGCTGGCATAGGTCTTCCTGCCGTCGAGCATGACAACGACCGTATCGGCGCCCTCGGGCCAGCCCGCCGCCAGCTTGCGGCCGGTGGTGATGGTCACCGGGTTGCCGATGGTGTTGAGCGGGATGGCGAAGGCGGCGGTCAGCGCGGCAATTGCCGTGATGCCGGGGATGACTTCGATTTCGAAGGCGAGATCGGACGTGGCCTTGACCGATTCAAGGATGCGCAGCGTGCTGTCGTAGAGGCCAGGATCGCCCCAGACCAGGAGGGCTCCGGTGGCTTCCTCTGGGGCTTTGGCGAACATCTCGATATAGCTTTGGGCGATCAGGTCGTGCCAGTCGAGGACGCGCTGGGTATAATCGCCGATGGCTTCATTACGGCCCGAAATGGGGTATTCGACAAGCGCGTAGGGGCGCGAGATGTAGCGCTCGCAGATTGTCGTGCGGATGGCGGCCAGCGCCGATTTTCCTCGCCCTTGGTGGGAATGAAGATCACATCGGCCCGGTTGAGCGCTGCGATGGCCTGCATGCTCAGGTGCTCGGGATTGCCCGTGCCGATGCCGATGACGAAGAGTTTTTTCATGACGCTCTTAGAGCATGGGTTTATGCGGGCGAAAAGATGCCGAAAATTTTCCAACTGGGGTCTTGTGTCCCCGACCCCCAATCGTTAGATGGGGCATCTTCCGCGTTTCATCCGGCGCGGATTTTTTTTTATGGCTCGTCGCCCATCCCGCATTTGGGGACCAAGGAGGTTCGAACGCAAGAATTGACGCTACAGACACCTTATTATCTGCTCGACAAATCGGTACTTCTCCGAAATCTGGAAAAAATATCGTATTTGCGTCAGGCTTCCGGCGTCAAATGCGTGCTTGCGCTCAAGGCTTTCGCGACATGGTCGGTGTTCGACATTATGGCCGAACACATGGACGGCACGACCTCCTCATCGCTCAATGAAGTCAAGCTCGGGGCCGAAAAGTTCGGCGGCGAGACCCATGCCTATTCGGTGGCTTGGGCCGATCACGAGATCGATGAAGCCATCGCCAATTGCGACAAGATCATCTTCAACTCGGTCAACCAGCTTGAGCGCTATGCCGACAAGGCAAAGACGCAGGGCAAGGCGATCGGGCTGCGGCTCAATCCAGGCGTGTCCCATTCCCACTTCATCCTCGCCGATCCGCGCGGCCGTTTTCACGGCTGGGCGAGTGGG
>JACADM010000173.1_pt1 | contig 21819 bp, 40 predicted proteins | sample 7512371 | NCBI WGS metagenome assembly JACADM01 (sample SAMN14389041, study PRJNA612141) | algae metagenome | isolation source: non-axenic algae culture | place: India: Navi Mumbai | collected 2017-01
CCCGATCACCGGGGCGGGCGGTCCAGATGACCAGTTCCATCGCATTCGACGGCGAGACCATCAGCGTCAGCGATGTCGGCTATGACTCCGAGGGCAACACCGCCCGGGAAGTCGGTCGTGACGGGGGCGCGAGTTCGTCCGCATCGACAACCCTGTCGATATCGACTACTACAACGATCGACCATCGTCATTCACTTCAACGAGCCAGAGGGCGAGCCCATCAAGGAGGGCAGTGACGGATGGTCATCCATTACCGGGCCGACTGACCGACGGCACCAAGTTCGACTCGTCCTTCGATCGCGGCAGCCCTTCGCTACCACCCCGGCACGCTCATCCCGGGCTGGATCCGCGGCACCGAGGGCATGACCAGGGCTCACGCCGACGCCTCATCATCCCGTCCTCCGCTCGGCTACGGCGACGCCGTCGGCCCAATCCCGCCCGGCTCGACGCTCGTCTTCGATGTCGAGTGCGTCTTCATCGAAAGGCCAGAAGAGCCCGCCGATCTGAACGCCAACCCGTCGGCAAACGCTGCGGGTAATGCGGAGAGCCGCCGCGAGCGGTGCCGCGGAAGAGGACCTCGGGCGAGTAAGCTCATAAACAATGCACACACGGCTCGCCTCGGCGGGCCGTGTTTTTTGGACCAGATACCACCGGATCTCTGATACAGTGCGAACGAACCACAGGAGAGCAGACATGAGTACCCCGTCGAGCAAAGGCTGAATCGACTTGAAACCGAGATCGCATCGCTGCGCCGGGGAATCGCAGGCTGCGTCTCGCGCGCGCGGTCGGGCTGGCGGCGGTCTCGTCGTTCACACTCGCCGCGGGCGATCTGCGGGCCGTGGTCTTCGATGTGCTCACCGCCGAGCGACTCAGATCGTGGACGCGGAGGGCGCTCGTCAACATCGGTTCCGACGCCGACGGGGCACGCTGTTTGTCCAGAACAACCAGGGGCAACACCGTCTTCGCGGCCTTCGCCGACGAGGCCGGGCGGGGCATGACCCGGCATTCCGATGAGAACGGCTCGGCCAGCATCACGCTCGGCACCGATACCGACGGCGGGCGCTCTCGCTCTACAACACGGACACCGACGCAATACGCGATGGGCGTCGAGACCGACGGCACGGGCTACTTCGCGCTGTACGACGCCGAGGGCATGCCGCGACTGGCGCAGAGCGTCGACGCCGACGGCGGCGTGTTCACCATCTTCAACGTCGCCAGCACCCCGGTCATCCAGATGTACGCCGACGAAAAACGCGCGGGCTGCTTGCGGTCAACGGCTCGCTCGAGGGCGCCCAAAGGGTCATCATCGGGTCCGACGTCGACGGCGGCTCGCTCGCTCTACAACGCTGACGGCATCAACGCGCTCTGGGCGTACGTCTCCGAGGAGGGCGGGGCGTCCTGACCACGCATGACGCCGAGGGCAGACCCGTGTCACGGTCGGGCGCCGATGAGGACGGCGGGGGGCTCTACCTCACGAACAACAACGACGCATCGGTCGTCGGGCTGTATGTCAACGCCAGGCTTCGAGGGGCCGCGATCCTTGCGATGAAGAGGGCGCCGACCGGATGAGCATGCTCGTCGACAACGACGGCGGGCGTTCTACCTCGCCAACACCACGGGGCAACATGTCGTCGAGTCCTACGCCTCGCCCGACGGCGACGGGTTGTTGATCCTGTCCGGACCGCGAGGCCCGGACCCGGCTCGAATCCATCGGGAACCAGTCTGCGGCACGCTGAGGTTCTGGGACGACACCGACCCCGCCAATCCGGTCCGCGTCCTCGATTCCCGTGCCGAACCTGACAGCGAGTAGTCGCGTTCTACAATCATGTATGGCAAAGCGTGACCTCTACGAGGTCCTCGGCGTCGCACGCGACGCGTCAGAGGACGATATCAAGAAGGCGTACCGGAAGCTCGCGCGCCAGTACCACCCGGACCACAACAAGGGAACCCGGTGCTCAGGAGCGGTTCGTCGAGATCCGTGGAGGCCTACGACACCCTCTCCGACCCCGAGCAGCGCAAGATGTACGACCGCTTGGCACGCAGGCCCGCAGGGCGGGTTCGGCGGCGGCGGCGGCGGGCTGCCAAGACCCGCGGCGGGGCGCAGGTCGAGTTCGACATGGACGACCTCGGCTCCATGTTCGACCTTCTTCGGCGGGGCGCCCGGGGAGGGCAGGGCCCCTTCGGTGCTCGCACCGCAAGGCGTCAGCAGCCCAAAGCCCCGACATGCCACGAGATCGACATCGATCTGCCCATGTCCGTCACCGGCGGAAAGCGGTCCATCGAGATCAAGCACGCAACCAAGACCGAAACCGTCGAGGTCACCATTCCCCCGGGATTACCAGCGGCACCAAGCTCCGCGTCCGGGCGTGGGCCGGCCGACCCCGCAAGACCCGGTCCCGCCGATCTGATCCTCACCGTGAACGTCTTGCCCCACCCGCTCTTTCGCCGGGGCGATCCGCTCAAGGGCGAGAAGCCGGGCGATGTCTATCTCGACCTGCCTGTCACCTTCGCCGAGGCGGGCGCTCGGGGCCGAGGTCACTGTTCCAACACCAACCGGTTCCACAGCCTCCTCGGCCATCCCGCCGGCAGCACCAGCGGCAAGCAGCTCGCCTGAGGGGCCGGGCTCGCACCCCACCTCCGGGGATCTGTATCTCAAGCTCGAGGTTGTGCCTCCCCCGAGTGGGGCGATCACGGACGAGGCCCGCAAGGTGTTGCAGAATCTGGGTGACGAGACGAAGGTCCGCACCCCCTGGCTGGCCCCAGGCAACCGACAGCCCGGAGCAATGTTCCGCGACTGAGGCAGCGGAAGCCGATCTGACTTGACAGAAGCAAAGCCGGAGCCAACGGGATGGATTCCCGGCTTCGGGTGTGGGGTCTTTCGCCTTGGTGAAGCAGCGACACCAACCTTTGTCTCGATCCTTGTTGCCGCCGATGCTGGTTGTCCTGACCGCCTGCTACATCGCGTGGTTGCTCTCTGGGTCGCCGAGGACCTCGCCCATCACGTGGGCCGGGCCATCCGCGAGCCCGTCTCCCTGCTCGTCGTCCCCGCGGTTCTCGCCATATGGGGCTTCCGCCTCTACGCCCTGAGGCGTGACCGATCGATCGTTTCGGAAGTGGCGCAGATCACCTGGCCGTGCTCGGGCGATGGCCGCCATCGTTGTCCTGCTCTGGGTGGTCGGCACCGACCTGACGACCAGCACCCGGGCACGCCCATCGCCTACCTCGGTTCGCTCGGCCCGGACGCCAGCAGGCTCCAGCTCGGCTTGCTCGCACCCATGCTCGCCGTCTGCCTCGCCTCCGAACGCGCGACCATCCGCAGCATCCTCCGCTCTTCCCGGAAGGCGGCCGCAACCTCCGCCATGCCTGCATCGTCGGCGTCGGTCGACTCGGTCAGATCACCTGTCACACGCTCGACCGCAACCCCGGACCGGTATCCACGTCGCCTACTTCATCGGACACCGCGAGACCACCGCGCGCACCGAATGCCCGGGCCGCCCCGTGCTCGGCGGCATCCGGAGCCTCGAGAAAGCACTCGAAGAAACCCCGTCGACGCGATCTATCTCGCCCTGCCCAGCAGCAAGGCCGCGGCGATCCCCGAGGTCATCAAACGCCTCGAACGATCTGCCGTCGACGTGCGTATCGTCCGGACATCAACCCCGCCACATGCCGCAGAACATGGCCGTCTCCGAACTCGACGGCATGCCCATCCTCAGTGTCCGCGAATCGCCCCTACGGCGTCGGCGGTCTGAGCAAACCAGCGCTCGACATCGCAGGCTCCATCGCGGGCCTCATCCTGCTCGCGCTGTTTGCGGTCATCGCCCTGCTCGTCCGCATCTCCGGCCCCGGACCCGTCATCTTCCGTCAACGCGCGTCTCGCTGGGTGGCGAGACCTTCAACATCTACAGTTCCGCACCATGCTCCACGTCGAAGACGAGGAACCCGCCCGCTGGACCACCCGCAACGACCCCGCGTCACGCGTATCGGCAAGGGCTCCGCAAGACCAGCTCGACGAGCCGCGCCTCAACGTTCTCCGAGGCGAGATGTCCTCGTCGGCCCGCCTGGCGCCCTGAGCTCATCGAACAGTTCCGCGAAGACTGGGCGTGGCTACATGTCCGCCAGCACGTCAAAGCCGGCATGACCGGCTGGGTCAACGGCCTCCGCGGCGACACCTCACTCAAGAAACGCATCCAGTACGACCTCTTCTACGTTCGCCACTGGTCCATCGGCTTTGATATCAGGATTCTTTTCCTGACACTGAGCCGGGGTTTGCATCGTAATGCACTGATATAGTCTGTGCATGACATCAACGCAAATACTCGTAGTATAATCGCGGCCCTGCTCGTTCTCTCGGTAGCGGCCTTTGTCATACGACGGAGACGCCAAGCCGGGCCGAGGATAGGTCCCTATAGCGAAATTCGAGCAGAACTTCAGCGCAGTATGAGAACTATCCGGAACCGGCAGTTCTACCGAACGCGCGGGATTGATACGCGACTCAGCCCGATGATGGGCATGCCTTTGAAGAGCAGTTTGGCTGTAAACAAGAGCCGGGTTCTGAGAATGAATTTTTGATAGGTACACATACTGCGCAGCATCTCGGATGAATTGCAAGCGATCAGCACTGAATATGATGCTCTTGATTTACTTCAGTGAACCACGGCGTGCCGTGTTTGTCGTAGATGCTCTTTTATGCGAACGTGAACAATGGGGGCTTTGATCAGTATTACATTAATAGCTCGGGCAACGGTGCCGCCATGGCTCCTGCTTGCTTCCGGCGTATGGGTTTACCGATATAGCCGAGATTGTTGAGAGGGCACCTGGTCTTTGCTGATTCACCTTCGATGTTGCGGCAAAGAAGAATGAAGCAGATTGAGAGTCTTGGCGAACAATCGAGTGCCCTGTGGGAAGCGTGCGACAGACTTCTTTCAGCGTGAAAGCGATGTGCTCTCGAACTCGGCGAGTACATTCTTCGCAACCGTAATGAGTTCTTTCGTTAGTCGGCGACGCTCACCTGCAATACCCCACATCGATCGCCTTCCGAACTTCTCCCCGATCCCCGGAAAGAGCGCAACCCGCTTCATGCCCATGATTCGTGCAGGCGCACGCTCGCTCTGTTGGGCAGGCTGATGCCGCCGATGATGTGCCGGTAGCCGATCGCTTTGAGTCGTGCGAACAGGTCCGTGTAGAGCGCCCTGCCCACGCCCTGTCCCTTGGCGTCGTCGGCGATATAAACGCTCACCTCGCAGGTGATGTCGTACGCGGCGCGGGTTCCAGCGTTTGCTCCACGCGGTGCCGACGACCTGTTGCCCGCCCGGCCCGTCCCGCTCGGCGACGAGCCAGGGTATATGCCTCGTCCGAGGCAGCGACCTCGCGGGCGAGTTCCTCTCGGGGCGGGGCTCGTACCAGAAGCTGGCGATGGTGTTGAGGATGGCGTGGTTATAGATCGCCGTGATGGCGGGCACGTCCGCGGGCGTGGCGTGTCTGATGTTGGGGCAAAGACCAGGCGAACGCGGTCTTTGCGAGCCGCCCCGTGAGGGGCGGTCCTCATACCGTTAATTCCCTCACGGGGCGGCTCGTCAATGGCACGCCTTATGCATGCACCTACCATTGCCCGATGCAGACGTCCTACAAGGTCATCGTGATCGGCGGCGGGCACGCCGGGCTGAGGCCGCTTGGGCGGCTGCCAACCTGCTGCGCGAGCCGGGATCGGTCGCGTCACCGCAACCCCGCCCGCATCGGGGCGATGAGTTGCAACCCGCCATCGGCGGCTCGCCAAGGCCAGCTTGTCCGCGAGATCGACGCCCTCGGCGGGCTGATGGGCCTGGCCGACGCCTCGGGATCATGTTCAAGGTGCTCAACACGAGCCGGGGCCGGCCGTCCGCGGCCCGCGGTGTCAGTGCGACAAAGACCGCTACGCCGAGGCCGTCCAGACGCTCATCACCTCGCGTCCTGAGATCGACGTCATCCCGGCCTCGGTCGACGATTTCCTCTTTGAGGGCACCGGCTCGCGGGCGTGCGGATCTCGCCCCCTCGGACAAGAAGCCGCTGCCTGTCACGAGTATCTGCGACGCCGCGACCACGCTGGTTGCCGGGCAGCGAACGAGCCGGTCGACCGCTCGAACATCCGGCCGAGCGCGCCCCTCGGTCGTGCTGACCACGGGCACGTTCATGCGGGCTCATGCACATGGCGAGACCAAACCCCGGCGGGCGTTTCGGTGAAGCACCGGCCGTCGGAATCTCGAGAACGCTCAAGAACCTCGGCTTCGACCTCGGCCGTCTCAAGACCGGCACGCCGCCACGGCTGGACATGCACGCTCGACTGGGACAGCCTCCCCGAACAACTCGGCGACGAACGCCCGTGCCCTTCTCCGATCTCTCTTCACGCGCCGGATGCCGACGGTCGGCTGCCATTCCTCTCGGGCGCTTCCCGTACCTGCCCCAGCACGCCTGCCGCGTCACGCACACCACCGCAGCGGCTCACGACATCATCCGCGCCAACCTCCACCGAGCCCCGATCTTCAGCGGCCTGCCCGACGGCAAGGGCATCGGGCCACGATACTGCCCATCCATCGAAGACAAGGTCGTGCGCTTCGACCGCGATCAGCACACCGTCTTCCTCGAGCCCGAGGGCCTCGGCAGCCACTGGGTCTACTGCAACGGCATCTCCACGAGCCTGCCCGCGGATGCAGCAGAAGATTGTCCGAGCGATGCCGGGCTGCTCTCAAGCAGAGATCCTGCGCCCGGCGTATTCCGTCGAGTACGACATGGTCCGCCCGCACCAGATCCACGCGACCGGCATGACCAAGCTCGTCGAGGGGCTCTTTCTGGCGGGGCAGATCAACGGCACATCGGGCTACGAGGAAGCCGCCGCCCGGACTCGTCGCAGGCGTCAACGCCGTGTGCTGCCGAGGGCCGAGGAGCGAATGGATGCTCGGGCGACGAGGCGTACATCGGCGTGCTGATGGACGATCTTGTCACGAAGACGCCCACCGAGCCTACCGCATGTTCACAAGCCGCGCCGAGCACCGGTTACTCCTGCGTGCCGACAACAGCGCCGACCGCCTGACACCCATCGCCGACACGCTCGGGTTGCTGGGTACCGAACTGGGAAGGTGTCTGGCCCACGCCGAGCGTCAACGCCACTCGAGGCGTTGGAACGCAGAGATCGATGCGAGGACCGTGAATGGCGAGCCGCTCGCCAAGGCCGTCAAGCGTCCCGAGTTTGGTGAAGACGAATTGCGCTCATCGGTGGAGGGTCGTACGACGACCCGGTCATCACGACCGTGAGCGCCGACCGGGCGTATGCGGACTACATTGTCCGCCAACGCAACGAGGTCCGCCGCTCGCGTGAGATGGAACGCCGGTCGATCCCGAACTGGCTGAAATACGCGGAGATTCCGGGCCTGAGCAACGAAGCCGGCGGCTCTCGAGAAGTTCACACCCGCCACCTTCGGGCAGGCGACCCGGCTCGAGGGCGACGCCCGCGGACATGAGCATCGTGGCGGTGCATGTCCGTCGCGGCGAGCCCACGGCCGGGGCGGCTTCGTGATACATTCCGCCATGCTTACTCGCGGCCGCGAGCGATGCCAGCGTCATGCGATCTGCTTGTCGTCCTCGCGACCGCCGCCCTCGTCTCACTTCTCTTTCGCCGACTCAAAATCGCCACGATCCTGGCTATCTCATCGCCGGTGCGATCTTCGCCCGATGGCGCTCGGCCTCGTCAGAGACTCCGCAAGCGTCGAAGCCATCAGCCACGTCGCGATCGTGATCTGATGTTCGGCATCGGCATGCACATGGACCGACGCGACCTGCGCTCGGGTTCGTGCCCATCCTCGCCGTCGGGTTCATCTCCACCGTCCTCACCGCCGCGATCGGGACACCCATCGCGTTGCTCTTTGGCCTGCCTGTGACCGCGGCCGCCGCCGTCGCCATCGCGATGTCCATGTCGTCCACAGCCGTCGTCATGCATCCTCCAGCAACGCCGCGAGATCCGCCAGCCCACGGCCGCATCGCGTTCGGCACGCTGCTGACCCAGACCTTATCGTTGTCGGCGCGATCGCCGTCATGCCCATCCCGGGGCGCCTCGCGCGGGGAGCGTGGATCTCGCCGAGGCGCCGAGCCCGTCAATCTCCTGCGCCTGCTCGCTTCGATGCTGATCACGGTCGGCGCGGTCGGGCTCTTTGTGGTGGTGGGGCACTTCGCGCCCCGCGTGCTCTCCGAAGCCGCCAAGGACTCGACGCACGGTTCCTGCTCGTCTGCTCGGCTGCCTTCGGGCTCGGGGCTGTGCTCACGGCGCACTCGGGCTGAGCCCGGGTCAGCGCATTTCTCGCAGGATTTCTCCTCGCGGGCACGCCCTTCAAGCACCAGCTCTCGGGTCAGATCGGGCCCATGCGATCTCTTTATGGCGTCTTCTTCACCGCCGTCGGGCTCGGCCTCAATCTCGGCATCGTGCTCGAACTCTGGTGGGTCGTCCTGCTCGGGGTGATCGCGGTCATGGCGGTCAAGTCGCTCACGATCGGCGGCGCGCGTGGCTGCTCGGCTGCCCGCCCATCGTCGCGGGCGTCGTCGCCGTCTCGCTCGCCCAAGCAGGCGAGTTCAGCCTTGTCATCGCGGCGTGGCCGCGGAACAGAACCTCTTCGGCGAGGGAGACCGAGCGTGTCAGAGCCGTCATCATCGGTATCGTCTTCGTCTCCCTGCTCGTCACGCCCAGCATGATCGCCCGGGCCAAGTACATCGCCGGCTTCTCCGTCTTCATGCCGCACCGCTCCGCAAGGCGATCATCACCTCGTCGGACTCCGACAACGGCTCCGAACCGGAAGACACCCGCAGCTGCGTTGTGATCGCAGGCTTCGGCCCCGTCGGCCGCGTTGTCGCCGACCGGCTCGCCGCCACCGGTTTCCAGATCACCATCGTCGAGATCAACCCCGAAACCGTCCGCAAGCAGTCGAGCATCGGACGCCGAGTGATCTTCGGCGACATCACCAACGAGGAAGTCCTGCACTCGGCGGGCGTCGCCACGCCGACGCGGTCCTGCTCACCATGCCCGACGACGAGGCGGTCCTCCGCGCGACGCGCCACATCCGCGAACTGAACACGGAATGCTTCGTCGCCGCCCGCACGCACTACCTCTCGGGCGCATTCCTCGCCAAGGAAGCCGGCGCCGACCGCGTCACGGTCGAAGAGATGGCCACGGCCGACGCGATGGCCGCGCAGGTCCACGAGGCATTCGGTCAGGCGGAGCAAGAGCAGGACAAGGACGTCAGTCCGGCATCGAGTTGGTTCGTCGCGCAGGATCGCCGCCGGTAGTTCTCCTGCGTCACCGCCTCGTCGAGACGCTTGCGCTCCGCCTTCTGGCTCACCGGCAGCTTGGGCGTCAGGCGTTCTTCATGCCCTGTAGCACCTGCACCTCGCTCGAACGCTCGAACAGCTCCGCATGACCGATCGCCGAGAGTGCTTCCGCGCCTCGATGCCCTCCTCGATCGCAAAGATCGCGGCCTTGGGCTCGTTGTCACGGATCGCCATGCTCGCAAGCCGCGGGCACGCATCATCGTCACGTGTGACTTCGTGTGCGAGACCGACTCCCGGTCTTCCTCGTGCTCGGCGTACTGCGCCAGCAAATCCAGCACACGCAGGTTCCGCGTCGCGCACCACCCGCTCGTAATCGAGCGCCAGAGCTGCGAGGTACCGGTGGTGGTACTGGATCGCCTCGTCACGCAGGATCGCACTGCTCCGCGACAGACGGAAGGGCAGGTCGCCCGAGCCCGCATGGTTGTTCCGTGGCGGCTGGAGCGGGCCTCGCCGGTGCTCCTCCGACTCAAACTCTGACTCGAACTCGCTCTGCTGATCCGCCCGGCTGGCTTCCTCGATCCAGCTCTCGACCATCTCCGGTAGCTCTCGAAGCCTTGGGGGCGCTGCCCATCCGGGCGGCCGTCCAGTGCATCTGGAGAATCCCAGGTCGAGCCGGACCTGTACATATGACAGGCCGCTCGCCGACTCGATCAACCGGACGTTGATCTTGCCCGGTTCGTACTTCCACGCATCCAGCAGTTCGGTCAGATCGGGGTTCATCGGACTCGCTCGGTCGGCCCCATGGGGCGGTGTACGCTCGCTCACCCCGAATCGTAGAGCACGTCCGAGTGACGACATCTTTCCGGGTTCACAATCGACACAACCGACAATGCTGGGCTTCGTTTGGGCGAAACGACAGTTACCGGGCGAACAGATATCCCGATTACAGCGACATTTCCGTAGCATTGGGCAGGCACGCGCGGTAAACTCCTGATGCGGTTTGACGCCAGAGACTTGGTTTGAGTCCGCTGCCCTCAGGTCGATGCAACCGGGCTACAGCGGTGCGAACCGATGTCCAGGCTCGCTCATCCGACCGCGAATCGGATGAGCGTACAAGAGGCCCTGCGGTGGCCTCACTGGGAGGTGGGATTCGTGAGCCGGCAACCGGTGCAGCCCGAACGGGCCGAGGTGGATTGCAGACCGATCTGCGCTCTATCTCCGTGAAATCAACAAGACGCCACTGCTCACCGCTGAAGAAGAGCGGGAGCTCCGGATGCATGCATCATCAACGACAACTGCCCGATCGCTCGGGAACGCATGATCAGAGCGAACCTCAGGCTGGTTGTCGCCATCGCCAAAACTACGCCAACAGAGGCCTGCCGCTGACCGACCCCTCATCGAAGAGGCAATATCGGTCTCATGCGGGCCGTCGAGGGATTCGACCCCGCTCAGGAGCCGATTCTCGACCTACGGCAGGCTGGTGGATCAAACAATCTATCAAGGGCCCTGATCGGGGCGACCCGCCCGATCCACGTCCCCGCCCATGGTTGGTGATCGCCAAGTGGAAGAGCCACTCCCGCCGAATCGAGGCCGAGCGAGGCTATCCGCCAACCATCGAAGAACCGCCAAGCTCATGGACCTGCCCTGCAAGGCCAAGATCGTCAAGCGGGCCATCAAGGCCTTCGGCGCTCTAACGGGCCCCGTCCGGTGAGGACGGCGACCTCAACACCCTCGCCGACATGATCGCCGACTACCGCGTCTCGACCCCGACAGCGCGGCCTTCCGGACGAGGGACCTCAAGATCCTCCGCCGCCTGCTCGACTCGATCGACGGCCGCGAAGCCGAGATCCTCAGGCTCCGCTTCGGCCTCGACGGGCAGGAGCCCGCGACGCTCAAGCAGATCGCCACGCACATGGATCTCAGCCGCGAGCGTGTCCGCCAGATCGTCGAGAGTCTCGCCCGCCTGCATCAGCAGATCGAGGGCAACAAGACCGACCCCTCCGACCAGATCCTGCGTCTGACGGGCCGAAACGCCGGCTGAACCTGCCAAAGCCACAACCAGATTCAACCCGGGAACCCGCATGTCGCGGGTTCTTGCGTATTCGGCTACCATCACGGGACGGGCCCGGTCCTTGCGAACCCGGGGCCCGCAAGACCGGAAAGGGAGCCGATGAACCACCTCGTGCGTGCTGTGTCTCCTCGCTGCGCTGGCCTGACAGGCCTGACTCTCGCCGACGAGTTCACCGATCGTCTCAACGCGAGTTTCAGCAATGTCCCCGACAACCGCCGCGGAACGCATCCTCATGCCCGTGCTGGGCGCGATGGACGAACCCGGGCGTGCTGGTCGGACGCGCCGACCGCGTGCTGCTGCTGACCACCTTAAGCCCGGCATGGCCCTCCGCCGTCGCACGGGCCGAGGCCGAGCCCCAGCAGGCCGCCCTCGCCGCCCTCGCCGAGATCACCGCCGAAGAGAACCCGCGTCGGCGCATGGGTTGCGGCTTCCTACGGCATCGTCGGGATCGACCCGCGTGGGTCCGCATGGGGATCCACGCCGCAGCGATCCGCCCACCATCGCAGCCGCGGATCTGGGCTATCTCGAACGCATGGAATGGCTCGCCTCGCTCGCGCAGATCAGAAGTCACCCGCCTCGAAGCCGAGGGCAGGCTCGAAAAACCACCGAGTAACATGTTCGATCTGGCCATCCTCGGCCGCATGATGGCCGACCGCCAGGCTCTTCCGAGTCAGGCGGGGCTGGGCACCATGCAGACCGCGATGCTCCCGCATCCGCGACATCGCCACGTCGACGCCACCAACGACGGCGACCTGACCGGCATACTTCAAACCGTTGTCCAGCGCATCGACCTGTCGGGCATCTTCCGTCTCGACCGTGCGCATGCCCACGGGCGATCAGATCGGTGCCGGGCACTCGCCGGCCGCGTCTTCGACCGCTCGGGCCAGCCCGATGAATCCGTCTTTGCCACATCGCTGGCCGAACCGCCTCGACCAGCCGACCACTCCGCCTCTTCGCCGAGGCCGGCCGCTGGCAGTCGGCGATGTCCGGGCACGCCGCGTCGCGTGAGACCAACGACAAGATCAGCGGCCTGTACGACGACTGGTCGCTCCGCTGGGATGCCGACACCTTCGACCCGACGTTCCGCACGCCCACCGGTACGAGCGCCTCGACAGAGCTACGCTCGTCGCCGAGGTCGTGCCCAACTTAGGACAGCTTTTCGTCATGCGGCGTGAACTCGAGGCCGAGTTGGTCGGCACACGCGTCGCAGCAGCCATCCGCCCCTGTCCAAGGAAGCGGGCGGCATGCCCTCGAGCTGGCCTTGGCAAGGCCCCGCTACATCGATGACTGGGCGTCGACCCATACAACCAACCGGGCCGCCAACAACCGCCCCGGACTCCGGTTCTTCGTCCCCGAACGCGACACCGCCGGCGGACGGCTGCACAAATGAACGTCATCCCGCGCGGACGCACGAACTTCAGCGTCAGGCTCGGAAGTGAGCAGTTCGTGCTCTACTCGCTCGGCGGAACGAGTTCGATGACCGCGCCAGATCGTCTCCGACAACGGGCTCGAACGACAGGCGATTACCTCATCTGGCCGCCCGTGCTCAGCCTCCTGCGCGACTATCTCGAAGACACCGGCAACGCCGAATAGCCCCAGTGGGCCGGCGGAATACGCTGACTCCCAAGGTGTTGGATATCTGCAACCCCAAGGTACGCACGCCATGCCAACCAGACCCACAAGGTCGTGATCATCGGCTCCAGGCCCCGCGGGCTGGACCGCAGCCATCTACGCAGCAAGAGCCAACCTCGACCCCGTGGTCTACGTGGGCGTAGCCAAGCAGCACCCATCGATCCAGCTCCCGGGCGGGCAACTCATGCTCACCACCGACGTCGAGAACTACCCGGGCTTCCCCGAGGGCGTCTCGGGCCCCGAGATGATGCAGATGTTCCAGAAGCAGGCCGAGCAGCTCGGGACCACCACCCAGCCCGCGACATCGTCCATCAGGCCCGGTGACCCGACCCAAACAAGCCCCACGAAACCACCACCGACACGGGCGAAACCGTCCTCGCCCACACCGTCATCCTCGCCACCGGGCCACAGCCAACTGGATGGGCCTCGAATCCGAGATGCGACTCGCCCGGGCGGGGGCGGGGCGTCTCCGCCTGCGCCGTCTGCGATGGCGCCTGCCCATGTTCCGCGACAAGCCGCTGGCCGTCGTCGGCGGGGGCGACAGCGATGGAAGAGGCCACCTACCTCACCAAGTTCGCCTCGACCGTCTACATCATCCACCGACGCGACGAAACCGCGCGAGCAGGTCATGCAGGAGCGGTACTCTCCAAGCCCAACGCCAAGGTCCTCTGGAACAAGGTCGTTGAAGATCTTCAGTCCGACAAGGACCAGTTCGGCAACGAGATGATCACGGGCGTCGTCCTCAAGGACACCGTCACGGGCGAGACGTCCACCCTCGAAGTCGGCGGCCTCTTCGTCGCCATCGGGCACCCCCGCCACAGGATTCACGGCAGGCTCGGGCATCGAACTCGACGAAGAAATACGTCGTCCTCAAAGACCGCTCGACTGCGACGAATGTCACCGGCATCGCCGCCGGCGACGTCGCCGACGCCAAGTACCGCCGGGCCATCACCGCCGCCGGCACCGGCTGCCAAAGCCGCCCTCGACGCCGAGCACTTCCTCGGCGCTCACGGCCTCGCATAACGCCCACGGTAGGGTGGGGGCGTCCGCCGTCCATCGAACCAACCCACTGTAAACAGAGCCGGGCCTCCGTCAGGAAGCCCGGCTCGTTCATCTGCGATTCGTGAGCCGAAGTCTCAGCCCTTCTTGAACGTCGCGATCGCTTTCTCGAAGTCAGCCTTGTACTGAGCGGCTTCTTCGTCCGAAAGCATGTCGATCGCCTTCTGCTCTTCACCGCGGCCTCGGCATCGCCCGCGCGGAATTGCGCCCACGCCAGCGTGTCGAGAATCATCGGCTCTCCCAGTCGGGCTCGCACGCCTTCTCGGCAAGATCACGAGCAAACAGAACTGCCTCACGGCTCCAGCCCTCTTCCTCAACGATCGTCCACGCGATGCTGTTGTAAGCGGCCGGGTTGTTCTTGTAGACCGTCTCGGTGATCGCCTGACCAAAGGCCGCGGCCTCGTCGCTCTTCTTCTGGGCCAACTTCGGTGAAGTGCCCGAGTAATTCGGGCCGTTCTGCTGCGCCCACTCGGCCTTCATACGCTCGATGCATCGTTGTGAGCCGATTCGTATTCGTTCTCGCCAGCGAGGATCGTGTCGAGATGCTCGCCCAGCGACGGGTCCGTGCCGTAACCGATCCAGCCGATCTTGCCCTTGCGGTCCACGATCGCGACCGCCGTCGGGATGCCGTTCTGGTGTGCGGCCTTCATCCAGTCGGTCTCGAAGAACTCGCCGCCCGTGCCGACGGTGTAACCCATCCGCTCGTCGTTCTTGTCGACGAACGCCTGCACGTGCTCGGCCTGCTTCTCGCCGTAGAGACGGATGCGGTTGCCTTCATCGTCCCGCCGCTCTCTCCCAGATGCTCACGCCGACCACGGTCAGACCGTCATCGGCATGCTCGGCACTGCTCGGTCAGGTGCGGCATGATCGCGATGCAGGGCCCGCACGGTCGCCCAGAAGTCGATGAGGTACACGTTGCCCTCTTCGAACGAACGTCGAATCGTGTGCCCTTGACCCACGAATCCAGCGAACGCCGGCGGCTCGTCGCCGATGTTGAGCGTCGGCATCTCGAAGGCTTGGCCTCGCCGGCCGTGGCCTCGAACGCGGCCAGCACTTCTGGGCTGTCTTGTCGCCAAGAAGGTCCTGCCCCGAAGCCATGCCAGTCATGGCGACAAGCATGGCCGCTGCGGTGAGTCGTTTCAGCATGTGAGTACTCCTGTGTGTCGAACCCTGTGTCGTTCTTTCGGGGCCAGCACGGTCGCGGCAAACAACCCCTGCCTGAACAGCCTATCTGACAGGCGCTGTCTGTGTGCGACAACCCCGAAAGCCGGGCTCAATTCCTGAGTGCAGCAACCCATTCGTGTGGTTTCAGCCCGTCTTGGGCAGGTCAAACTCGCCAGAGCCGGAATTCCTTCCGCCGAAGGATCTGCCCGCCAGCGTCAGATCGTCCACCGAGATGGCGATCGTGGGGGTCCCGTTGAGCCTGAGCATGAGCGGGTAGGCCGAAGCGGATGTTCAGTTCAGCCGCCAGCAGGTGCAGGCACAGGCTCTCGAGCGAATGCCTCGCTCAGTTCGACGACATCACATCCGTCTCAGCAAAGGAACGCCGGATTCACGAAAGAGCCGGCGTCACTGCGGAGTTATTTGTAATCATGCGGACGACCGCGTGGTCGAGCCTCATGCACGCTGATCGCGCAGACGCGGGACTCCGAACAATCGATCTCTTCCATCCGGGTCATAGAGCCGACCGACCCGGTTATCGAGGAAGACCGAGTGAATCGCTGGGCGGACGCAGCCCTACATCGTTTCCAGTGGCATTGGTGCACGGCTCATCGACAATCCATGTCAAGACCCGGGTGTGGGCCTCGGGGCCTCTCCCGAGTTGCCTCAGCGTACCAAACAGCCCGCTCAGAAGCCACCGGAACCCCAAAACACAGCCCCGAAGCCTCAGGGCGGGGCGAGATCTGTTGTGGCCCGTGCTCAGGCCGAGCTCGACCCGCAGCCGCAGGTTGTCGACGCGTTCGGGTTGTTGAACACAAGCCCCGACCCATCGTTCGTCCTTGAAATCGACCGTCGTCCCGTTCAGGTAGAGCAGGCTCTTGGGGTCGCAGACCACCTTGATGCCGTGCTGCTCGAAGCCTCGTCGGTCTCCTTCTCGGTCTCCGGTCAGGTCAGGCCAGAGTAAAGCCAGAGCACCCGCCGCCCTTGACGCCCACGCGGCCGGACCGCGTCCTTGTCGAGTTCCTGCTGCTCGATGATCGAAGCGATCTCGCTTTGCAGCCTTCTCGGTCAGAATCACGGCCATCATGGTCTCTGCCATCCGCTACCTCCTGTCAGACGAAGGCAATCCTATCCCGTCTCCCGGGCCGAACGCCTCTTGCGGTCATCGGCCCTTCACGGGGCTCAGTCGAGCCGTTCTTCTGCTTGTAATCGATCGCCGCCCCGGATCGCGTCCTCGGCCAGAACCGAGCAGTGGATCTTCACCGGCGGAGACTCGGCTCCTCAACGATCTCCGTGTTCTTGATCGCCGGGCCACTCCTCGAGCGACCGGCCCTTGCCAGCCACTCCGTCGCCAGCTCGACGCAATCGCCGAACCGCACCCGAAGCACTTGAACTTGGCGTCTTCGATCTTGCCTGTCGATTCGTCGACCTTGATCTGAAGCGCTGCATCACGTCGCCGCACTCCGCGCGCCCGACAGAGACCAACGCCCACGTCCTTACGCGTCTTGACCTCTGGGTCGAGCCGAAGTTGCCACGTTGCGGGGCTTCTCGTAGTGGTCGATCACTTTCTGTCCGTATGCCATTGTCTGGCCCTCACTTTCGCCATCTGTGCCAACGCGTGGCCAGACGGATTTGTTCGCTTCAACTATCCGATTCGGAAACCCATCACACGTCCGGTATCAGGTGGGCCTGCCACTCGATCTTCGTGATGTCGATCCCTTCCTTGTGCATGTCGTACGGGGGCTGAAAATTTGCCAGGCTTCTCCTGCGCGGTGCAGATGTTCTCGATCGCGTAGTCGACCTCTTCCTCGGTCGTCCAGCGACCGGTCGAACGCAGCGAACTGTGCGGTCATCGCCGACACCGGGCCCTTGAGCACGTAGCTCGGCTCCAGACTCGCGGCTCGTGCACGCACTGCCCGAGAGCCATCGCGATGTCCTTGCACGCCATCTGTAGGGCTCTCGCCCTCGACGAAGCCGAACGGATGTTCGTCATGTGCGACGCTTCTGCGCGTCGCCGTTGATCTGCGTCGTGTCAGGTCGGCCCGTCGTGCTCTCGATCTTGTCGCGGAGCTTGAGCGAACGCTCGCGGCCCGTGTCCATCTCCTTGAGCGCGTTTCCGCGGCGGACCACGATGCCCGTGACGTTCAGGCGTCCGAGCGGTACCCGCTCCTGACCGCCGCCCTCGACGATCGGGACCAGACGCGACCGGCGGCGACGCACGTACAGCGCTTACGCCCTTCGGGCCGTACATCTGTGCCCGCTCAGCGACAACAGATCAATGTTGTCCGCGTTCCGTCCGTCGGCATCTTCCCGACCCACTGCGTCGCGTCGGTGTGGAAGATGATCCCCTTGTCGTGGCAGAGTTCGCCGATCTGCGGGATCTCGTTGATCGTCCCGATCTCGTTGTTCGCCCACATCAGCGTCACGAGGATCGTGTCCTCGCATCGCGCGACCATCTCGCGTGAAGAGTCCCGTCGCGGCCCGGCTCGAGTACGTCACCTCGAAACCTTCCTTCTCCAGACGCTTGCACGGATCGAGCACCGCCTTGTGCTCGATGTTCGATGATGTGACCGCGACATTTGCCCGAGCCGCCAGCGCTTTCCTCGTACATCTCAGCCGCGCTTTGATCGCAAGGTTGTTCGACTCCGTCGAGCCCGACGTGAATGATCTCCTTGCGGTCAGCGCCGGTCCGCCACCTGACGACGGGCCTTGTCCACCCGCTTCCTCGGCCTTCCAGCCGACGCGTGGTTCCGGCTCCCCAGGTTCCCGAACGTCTCCGTGAAGTAGGGCAGCATCACTTCAACCACGCGCGGTCGCACGGGGGTCGTCGCGGCGTGATCCATGTAATCCGGAAACTTCAAACTCATGACCGTCTGCTCCGGCCGGAGCCACCCACCGGATTTGAGCACCTCGAGTATTCTTTAGAACCGTTCTATGTTGGGGCCAAGGGGTCCCGATCAATGGCTTCTGCACCCGCCAATGGGCGATTCATTCCTCGTCGGACACACGTACCGCATCCGGATCTGGTTCCCGGCCTCGTTGTGGCTGACCTCGGTCATGTACGCCCGCATCGCCCAGCCGCTCGTCTTCATGAGTTCTCCTCGGCCGTCAGGGAACCGCCTCGGGCGCAAAGCCTTGTCCGTCACCGATCGAGATCACCTCGGGCGAGACCTCGTACTCCCACCGTGATCGTCTCATTCTTACTCAGCGTCTTGTGCCCGTGCTTGAACGCGTTGACGATCGCTTCCTCGATCGCCAGACGAACAACGCAAACCGCGAGGCCTCAGGAATACCCGCGCTCGGCTGCAGCAATGCGGCTCACCGACAGCCGTGATCGCGGCACGGTCGTGGAAAGCTCCTCGCGGCCGCTCGGCTGTGCAGGTTGTGACTGTTCCTGCGCAATGCGAGAACCGTCTCCTGTGTACGCGACCACCCGACGCAGGCCGGGCCCGTTCGAAGGCGACGCTTACTGGAAGCTGCCGATCGCCTCGGACGACGTCTCGTGGATCTCGAAGATCTTGTTCAGCTTCGTGATCGCGAACACCCGTAATAAATCTGCGGCGAGATCTCCCGCGAGGCCTCAACTGCCAGACTTGCCCCACCCGGTTGTTCACCGAGATCCAAATTGCCCAAGGGCCGCCGACGAAGGTGATCGACGTTGGCAAAGCTGATCGATCTTGGGCTCGCCCGGCTGTCGATGATCTTGGCGAAACCACTCGCCGATCGCACGGATGTTCGCCTCGTCGGAAGATGTTCCGATCGATGAATTCGATCCGGGTGATGCCGTCCTCGATCCGCCCCGGGCCATCGTGACTTCTCTGGAGTTACGCAAACAGTGGGAGGTGCCCGCCGAGCCGGCCTCCCGATCCCTGAGCATAGCGCGGTCTGATGGCGGAGGCTTCCAGCCTCCGCGGATCCCGCCGGATCATCTGAAGAATCACGCAAAGAAAGCCCCCGCAGGGCGAGGGAACTCAGAAGGTCGTCTTCGGGTCAGCCGATCAGCCGCCGAGGCTGTTGATCAGCGTGTCGCTCAGGCCGGGAAGTTGTTCTCTTCCTGCTCAGGTGGGCTTGATCAGGATGAGCAGGGTCTGCTCTTCCTTGGACTCGATGCGGTTGGTGAAGAACGGTTGAGGATCAGGATCTTCGAGACCACGGGCACGCCCGTCTCGATCTCGAATTCCGTCACGAGCCGCTGACCGCCGAGGAGCACGGTGCCACGGTCGGGGACGGTCACCGTCGTCTGGATGCGGGTCACCGTCACGGTCGGCAGGCTGGATGAAGGACTGGACGTCCTCAGAGCAGACGGCCGCCAACGACCGCGGTCACGGGCTGCTCGGCGAAGCCGTCGATTCAACTCACACCCGTCTGCACGTTCATCGTGACATACCGGCGATCAGGCGACCGTGCCCTCGACCTCCATCACGTCACATCGCTGACCACGCTGATCGTCGGCGTGAAACCGACGGCCGACGCGTCGCGACCACGGGCGTCGGCTCTCACGAACGCCGTCTGCGTCGCCACAACGATGTTGGCGATCTGACCGTTCGTGAACGTCGAACGAGGAGCGATCAGCTGCACCGACCGGCGGTCGGCTGGGTCGCCTTCACGGGAGGACACGGATGTCATCAAGGAACTGACCCGCGATACCAAGCGGCTGCGCCGAGCCCGAGGATGCTGCTGGCAAAGCGCGCTGCGGCACCAACTCGGTCAGACCGAGCGAGTTCTGGCCAACGCCAATCAGGCTGAGCCGTCGTCGTGGGCACCACGCCCTGCGTGTGTCGAGCCCTGCACCGCCGGTCGTGTTGCCGGCGCGAACGCTGCAGACCCACGCCCAGTCCGGGGCGGTGTTGCCAGGTTGAACTCGAAGAGTCACCCACGTTCACGGTCGGGTCGGTCGCCCGTGCGAACTGCACCGAGTCGTTGTCGTTGCCGAAGTACATCGAGGTCGAAACCGATCTCCTCGAAGTCACGGTTCAAAGCAGGAACCGGGTCTCGACGTTGATCTGCATCGCACGCTGAACGGATCTGGCTGAGCAGCCCCGTGATCTCGCGGTGGTTCTTCGGTGTGTTGCGGATGATCAGCGAACCGAGCTCTGGATGAAGCCCGTGTCGCCGCCGTTGTCCTGCCAGCCCTCGAAGTCGACGTTGCTCTGGATGATGTCGATGATCTGATCGATCCGGTCGATCGCGGCTTCTTCGTCGTCGTCGTTGGTGTGTCGCCGTCGAAGGGGCTCTGACCGCCGCCGCCGCTTGTGTTCTGGAGCACGTTCTGCAGGTCGATGTCCGGCGCGTCACGGTAGTCGGGGATCTCGATCAGCAGGTCACGGATGTCATGATCACCAGCGACGTGTTCCGGCGGAGCGCTCGTCAAGGCGATCTGCACGATGCCGTCCACCGCACCGCCCAGCCGCCGGCGAGAGCGGATCGCTGATCTTCTCAACGATGCGGTTCCAGCACCGTTTGGATCGGCACGTTGTTCAGGCGAAGCTGCACGGGCGTCTGCTCGTCGATCGACAACAACTCAAGGCTCGTCCAGTTCATCGAAGTTCTGGCTCGTCACCGTCTCGAGGAAGCTGATAACGTCGCCCAGCAGGTTGTCGAAGTGGTATCGATCCGCTGGCTCTCAAGGGGCCGCGAGCACCCGACGGTTCTCCGGGGTCTCCGAGGCCGCCACCATCGCCGCGACCAAGGCTGATGCGGGGCCGGTCGTCCGGGTACGTGATGATGTCCGTGATCGGCATCGAGGCGTGGTTCTCGACCGTCAGATCCGCGAAACGCACGCCACGCTCTTTGCGGATGTCGGCGTACTCGCGGGCGATGATCGTGTCCCGCGATGTCCTTCATGAACAACGCAGCCGGGTTGATCGGATCGAGGAACAGCGTCGAGTCCGGACCTGCAGCGCTTCCTCGTACTTCAGGCTCGCTCATCAGCGCCCGGACACGATCAAGCTGCTCGTTGATCTTCGCCTGACGCTGCTGCGCGCTGTGTGTGCGGTCTTCCTCGGCCTTCTGCCGGATCATCGCCACGCTCACGCAGCTCACGGTGAATCTCCGATCGCGGTTCTCGATGTCCGCGATCTTCTGGTCGATCAGAGCCAGCTTGTTCTCGTACTCCGCCTCGGCCAGCAGGTTCCGGCCGCTGTTGAGCACCAGACGCGAGACACTCGCTCGCGGGCACCCAGATGTCCGCCGAACGCGCAGTCCGCTGGTCAGGACTGGTTCATCAGGTTGTCGAACTCGCGGCGAAGCTCGGTGATCGCAGCCTGACGCTGGCCGATCTCGTCATCGATCACCGCCGCCCGGCTGGGCACCCCAGCGAGATGCCTCGGTCGCGTTCTGCTCGATCTGGCGGATCTGGTCCACGTTCGGGTACGGGCGGCCCAAGCAAAGCTCGTTGTACAGGTTCAGAGCCGTCGTGTACTCCGGTTGGCAACGCACGGTTCGCTTCGCCAGCTTCTTTGGGCGTCGGCACGCATCGTCCGCTCGATGATGTCATCGGGCAGAGGCTGGTCGCCCTCGGGCTGATCGTCCGTCAGGTCGATCAGGCATCCAACGGCGGCACATCGTCGTCATCATCCTCGCCGGATCACACCCGGCTGATCGTCGAACTC
>JACADM010000044.1_pt1 | contig 21663 bp, 20 predicted proteins | sample 7512371 | NCBI WGS metagenome assembly JACADM01 (sample SAMN14389041, study PRJNA612141) | algae metagenome | isolation source: non-axenic algae culture | place: India: Navi Mumbai | collected 2017-01
CGAAGAAGCTCTCGGCATCGGGATACACTTCGACTCGTGCCCGATTTCCCCGAGCAGCAAAGCCAGCGAATCCCCCACTCCCGATCGTCCTCGACGATATGGATAGTCACCGTCTCATCCCGCCGCCCTGGCAGCCCCAACGCGTCCCCCATGGGCCGCAGACGCGCGACTATAGACCCTTGGGGCGACGGCGAAACTCCGGCGGAATACGGAAGGGCCCCGCGAGCGGCCCGACGGTTATTCGTGCGACAGAACGATGCGCACGAGGTCGGCGGCGTTGCGGGCGCCGAGCTTTTCCATGATGCGGGCGCGGTGCACCTCGATGGTGCGCGGGCTGATGCCGAGGGTGCGTCCGGCCTCCTTGTTGGAGGCACCGGCGGTGATCTCCTCCAGCACTTCCCGCTCGCGCGGCGTCAGCTGCTCGCTGCCGGGGAAATTGCGGACCGGAGGCGTCGCGCTCTCGACCTGCTTGCGCTCGGTCGCCTCGATCGCCTCGCGCACCCGCGTCACCACGGTCTCCGCGTCGAACGGCTTTTCGATGAAGTCGTGGGCCCCCTGCTTGATCGCCTCCACGGCCATGGGAATGTCCCCCTGGCCGGAAATGACGAAAACGGGTGCCGCAAAACGGTCCGCATGCAGGCGGCGCAGGATCTCGATGCCCGACTGGCCCGGCATGTGCACATCGAGAATGACGCATCCGGCATCTTGTCCGGGCGGCCGGCCCGCTCCAGGAAGGCTTCGCCCGTCTCGAACGAGGCGACGTCGTAGCCTTCCAGCTCGAAGACGACGGTCAGCGCGTCACGGATTGCCGGATCGTCATCGACGATGTGGATCAGATGCGCGGTGGCGCTCATCCCGTCTATCCTTTTCTGCCAGGGGGCCCGGCCGCCTGACCGTCACGCGCGGGCGTGTCGACCGGCAGGCGCAGCACGAAGGCAGCTCCCCCTTCCCCGCCATTGGGTTCGACGGCGAGATCGCCGCCATGATTTTGCGCGATCGAGCGGGAGATGGTCAGACCGAGACCAAGACCGCCCTTCTTCGCGCCGGAAAATGCCCTGAACAGCGTCGGTACGACTTCCGGCGGCACGCCGCCACCAGAATCGCTGATACGGATCAGCATATCGCCGCCGCTCACCGCCGCCGAGACCCCCACACGCTTTACCGGAGCCTGGCGCACCGCGTCGAGCGCATTGCGGATCAGATTGATCAGGATCTGCTGGATCTGCACAGGATCGACCGCGATATCGGGCAGATTGTCGACGACACTGTTGACGATCTCGATGTTGCTGCAGTCCGTGCCCATGGTCACCAGGTCGAGGCATTCGTTGACCAGCCGCGCCACGTTGACCGAGCGACGCTCAGGATCGCGCTTTTCGACAAAGCGGCGCATCCGCTGGATGATCTGGCTCGCCCGCTCGGCCTCGCGCACGCCCTTGTCGACGATCTCGATCAGCTTCTCGTCGCGGTGGTCGTCGCCGACCTTGCGCTTGGCCGCCTGCAGGTAAAGCATGATGGCGGTCAGCGGCTGGTTCAGCTCGTGGGCGATGGCCGCGCCCATCTCGTCCAGCGCGCTGATGCGGGTGACGCTGACGAGCTGGGCCTGCGCCTCGGCAAGCCGCCGCTCCACCGCCTTGCGCTGGCGCAGGTCGCGGATGATGCCGATGAACTGGCGCCCCTCCGGCGTCGCCGCCTCGCCGACCGACAGCTCGATGGGAAACTCGGTGCCGTCGCGGTGCATGCCGCGCACTTCGCGGCCGATGCCGATGATGCGTTTCTCGCCGGTTTCCAGGTAGTTGTTGAGGTAACCGTCATGCGCGTGGGCATATTCGGCCGGCATCAGGACCTTGACGTTCCGTCCCCTGACCTCCTCGGTGGTGTAGCCGAACAGGGTCTCGCAGGCCTTGTTGAACAGCAGGATGCGCGCCCGATCGTCCATCACGACGATGCCGTCGACGGCGGTGCCGAGCACACTCTCGAGGCGCGCCTCCGACACGCTGGGCACTGCTGAAACGCTGCGAGTCTGCTCTTCGCGCATTCTAGCCCCGATACGATGCGGGGATCGACCCGCCGCCGGGAAACGACTGAAATATGGCCGCTTCCAATCTTCTACGCAAAAATCCGTAACGCAGAGTCGCGTGTTTCGTCAACGCGCTATCCAGCCCGCGAGGCGCTCCGCCGCGGCCTCCAGATGCTCTGCCGAACGGGCAAAACACAGGCGCAGGAACCCTTCTCCCGCCTCGCCGAAGGCGCTGCCCGGCGCAAGGCCGACACCCGTTTCGCCGACGATGCGCTTGGCCAGGTCCCGGCTGTCGGAAAAGCCCTCGACGCCGAAGAACAGGTAGAAGGCACCTTGCGGCGGCGCATAGCGGATGCGCCCGGTGGCCGCCAGACGCCCTTCGATGATGGCGCGCCCGGCGCTCGCGCGCCTGCGTTGCAGCGCCACGAACTCCTCGCCTTCGTCGAGCGCTGCGACGGCGCCGCGCTGCATGAACTGGGCAACGCCGGACGTGGAATACTGGATCAGGTTCTCCACCACCTGGCCGAGGGCGGGCGGTGCGGACAGCCAGCCGATGCGCCAGCCGGTCATCGCCCAGTTCTTGGAGAAGGTGTTGACGTAGAGGATCAGGTCGTCCGGTTCCGCCACATCCATGAAGGAGGGCGCACGGGTCGCCTCCCCTTCGACGAAGCGGCTGTAGACCTCGTCGGCGACGATCCACAGTCCCCGCCGGCGCGCCTCGGCCAGGATCGCGGCCAGCGTCTCCTTGTCGGCCATCCAGCCGGTCGGGTTCGACGGCGAATTCAGGTAGATGGCGCGGGTGCGCGGGGTCACGGCGGCAAACAGCCGGTCGAGGTCGAGCGTCCAACCGTTGGGCGAGAAATCGAGCGGCACGGGGATCGCCCTGGCACCCATGATGCCGATGGCGGCCGGGAAGTTCGGCCAGGCGGGCGAAGGATAGATCACCTCGTCGCCGGCACCGGCAATCGCCTGGACCGCAAGCTGGATCGCCTGCATGCCCGAGCCGGTGACGAAATAGCGCTCAGCGCCCCAGTCACGGCCGAAATGGCGCTGGTGATAGCGCGCCAGCGCCTCACGCAGCGCCGGAATGCCACGCTGGTAGGTGTAGAACGTCTCGCCCTTTTCCAGCGACGCCTCGGCGGCCGCGCGGATGAAGTCCGGCGTCGGCAGGTCGCCCTCCCCGACCCACAGGGGAATCAGGTCGTCGCGCTCGCGCGCGAAATTCACGACCTCGACAATGCCACTTTCGGGCGCCTGGCGCGCCTCCGGCCGCAGCGCGGACATCATATCGACCATGGAGGATCGTCTCTTTCGGGAAGGGATACGACCCGCGCGGACACGGTCGCCGCGCGGATCACACTGCAACTCGGCTTTGGAAGCGCGTCTTGTCAGCGCGTCTTCAGGAGATCGCGGATCTCCGTCAGCAGCACTTCCTCGCGGCTCGGCGCGGGCGGTGCGGGCGGCGCGGCCGGCTTCTCGTTGCGCAGGCGGTTGATCACCTTGACCACCATGAACAGCGCGAAGGAGATGATCAGGAACTTGATCACCGCATTGATGAACAGGCCGAGATTCCAGGTCACCGCGCCGGCGGCCGTTGCCGCCTCGACGGTGAGATAGGGCCCGGGCGTCGTGCCTTCGCTGAGCACCAGGAAGAGCTGGGAGAAGTCGACGCCGCCGATCAGAAGGCCGATGGGAGGCATGATCACGTCGTCGACGAGCGAGGAGACGATGGCGCTGAAAGCCGCACCGATGACGATACCGACGGCCATGTCGACCATGTTGCCCTTGACGGCAAACTCCTTGAATTCCTTCAGCATGCTGGCTCCATCCCGTGGCTGCCGGCGCCTGCGGAAAGCAGCGGCCGGGGCGTGTCTGGTTGCAGCTTCCGGTTTAGCACGGGCAAACGCATCCGGGAATCTCCCTATTCCCCTTTCGCACCGGAGCTTCACCGCCAAGCGTCGAATGGACAGGCGCCGGCAAACATGGTCCGATCAGTGCACGAGGTTCGGGAGGAACGCAGCGCATGGTCGAAGGGTGGGTCGTCGTCGTCGCGGCGCTCGGCTACGTGCTCCTGCTGTTTGCCATCGCCAGCTATGGCGACCGCAAGGCGCGCTTCACCACGTCCGGCAACGGCCGGCCGCTGATCTATGCGCTGTCGATCTCGGTCTACTGCACGTCCTGGACATTCTTCGGCTCGGTCGGCACCGCGACCCGCAGCGGGCTGGAATTCCTGACGATCTATATCGGGCCGATCCTGGTCTTCGCCCTCGGCTATCCCCTGCTGCGGCGGATCATCCGCCTGGCCAAGAGCGAGCGCATCACCTCGGTCGCAGACTTCATCGGTGCGCGCTACGGCAAGAGCCAGCCGGTGGCCGCCGTCGTCGCCATCATCGCCGTCGTCGGCATCGTCCCCTATATCGCGCTGCAGCTGAAGGCGGTGTCGCTGTCGGTCACCACGCTGATCTCGCATCTCAACCTGAAAACCGGCGAGACCGGCCTGCCCTTCTTCGACGACATCACCCTTATGATCGCCATCGGCATGGTGATCTTCGCCTGGGCCTTCGGCACCCGGCATATCGATGCGACGGAGCACCAGGAAGGCCTGATGCTGGCCATTGCCGCCGAGGCGGTGGTCAAGCTGGTCGCCTTCCTCGCCGTCGGCATATGGGTCACCTACTCGCTCTACGACGGGCCCGGCGACCTGTTCGCCGCCATGGCCGCCGACCCCAAGGTGGTGGGCGCGATGTCCGGCGAACTGTCGGGCGGCAACTGGGTGGTGATGACGCTGCTGTCCGGCATCGCCGTCATCCTGCTGCCGCGCCAGTTCCACGTCACGGTGACGGAAAACAACTCCAGCGCCGAGCTGCGCCGTGCGACCTGGCTGTTCCCGCTCTATCTCGTGGCGATCAACCTGTTCGTGGTGCCGATCGCGGCCGCCGGCATGATCATGCTGGATCCGGCGATCAACCCGGACTCCTACGTGCTCGCCCTGCCGCTGGCCGCCAATCATCCGTGGCTGGCGCTGATCGCCTTCATCGGCGGCTTGTCTGCGGCCACCGCCATGGTCATCGTCGCCAGCGTCGCGCTCGCCATCATGATCTCCAACGACCTGGTGATGCCGCTGGTGCTGCGCCGCTCCAGCGAGGACGCGATCATCGCCTCGCATGGCGAGGACATGAGCCGGATCCTGCTGCTGACGCGGCGGGCGGCGATCTTCGTCACGCTGCTGCTCGCCTATGCCTATTACCGGGCGGCCGGCGACACCGCGGCGCTGACTTCCATCGGCCTGCTGTCCTTCGCCGCCATCGCACAGTTCGCCCCGGCCTTCTTCGGCGGCCTCGTCTGGCGTCGCGGCACCGCGCGCGGCGCCATCGCCGGCATGCTGATCGGCTTCGCAATCTGGGTCTATACGCTGCTGCTGCCGACCTTTGCGCAGTCCGGGCTGATACCGGTGACCTTGATCGAGAACGGCCCCTTCGGCATCTGGCTGCTGCGGCCGCAGGCGCTGTTTTCGCTTGCCTTCGATCCGCTCACCCATGGTGTGTTCTGGAGCCTTGCGGCCAACATCACCGCCTATATCGTCGTCTCGCTGTCGCGCACGCCCGAACCGGTCGAGCGGCTGCAGGCCAACATCTTCGTGCCATCGGAACTGTCGCCGACGCCGGGCCTGCGCCTGTGGCGCACATCCGTCACGGTCGGCGACCTCAAGTCCACCATCGCCCGCTATCTCGGCGAGGAACGGACCGAGCGCTCGTTCCAGAGCTTTGCCCGCGAGCGCGGGCGCGATTTCGACCCCAGCGCCACCGCGGACGCGCAGGTGCTGCGGTTCTCCGAGCAGCTGCTGGCCAGCGCCATCGGCGCGGCCTCTTCGCGGCTGGTGCTGTCGCTGCTGGTCAAGCGCCGCGATCCCAGCGGCAAGGGCGCGCTGAAGCTGCTGGACGATGCCACGGTGGCGATCCAGTACAACCGCGACCTGCTGCAGACCGCGCTCGACCAGGTGCGCCAGGGCATCTCGGTCTTCGACCGCGACCTTCGGCTGATCTGCTGGAACCGGCAATTCCGCGAGTTGCTCGGCCTGCCGGCGGAATACGGCCAGGTCGGAACGCCGCTCGACGCCATCATCCGGTTCAATGCAAAACGCGGGGAGCTGGGCGCCGATCCGGTGGAGGTGATCGTCGGCGACCGGCTCGACAAGCTGGTGGTGCGCCACGAGACCTTCCAGGAGCACATGGGCAGTGCAGGCCTTGTGCTCGAAGTGCGCACCAGTCCGATGCCGGACGGCGGCATCGTCACCACCTATACCGACATCACCGAGCGCGTGCTCGGCGAGGAAGCGCTGGCGCGGGCCAACGAGACGCTGGAACGCCGGGTGCGCGAGCGCACGCTGGAGCTGACCCGCGTCAACGAGGAGCTGACCGACGCCAAGGCTCTGGCGGAAGAGGCGAATATCGGCAAAACCCGCTTCCTGGCGGCTGCCGGCCACGACATCCTGCAGCCGCTCAATGCCGCGCGGCTCTACGCCTCCAGCCTGACCGAGCGCTTCACGGAAGGAGAGCTGAAACACCTTGTGCAGAATGTCGGCGCCTCGCTGGAATCGGTGGAGGAAATCATCGGTGCGGTGCTCGACATTTCCCGCCTCGACACAGGCGCCTTGAAGCCCGAAATCACCGTCTTCCGGCTGGAGGAGATCCTCAATCCGCTGCGCACCGAGTTCGAGCCGGTGGCGGAGGAGAAGAACCTGCGCCTCGCCATCCTGCCGACCAGCCTCAGCGTGCGCTCCGACCGCCGCCTGCTGCGCCGGCTGCTGCAGAACCTCATCTCCAACGCGATCAAGTACACCCGCAGCGGCCGCGTTCTGGTGGGCGTCCGGCGCCGGCGCGGGAAGGTGGTGATGGAGGTGTTCGACACCGGCATCGGCATCCCGCAGTCGAAGCAGAAGCTGATCTTCATGGAGTTCCACCGGCTGGACGACGGCGCCCGCGAGGCGCGCGGCCTCGGCCTCGGCCTGTCCATCGTCGAGCGTATCGCCAGGGTGCTCGATCATCCGGTCACGCTGGAATCGCGCACCGGGCTCGGCTCGCGCTTTTCCATCGAGCTGCCCATGGCCGCGTCCGTCCCGGCCCTCGTGGCCCCGCCGCCCCCTGCCCCGCACGATGCCCCGCTCAAGGGACTGCACGTGCTCGCCATCGACAACGAACCGCAGATCCTCGACGGGATGCGCGTGCTGCTGACGGGCTGGGGCTGCAGGGTGACGACGGCGCTGGACCCGCGCGAGGCGGCGCGCAAGACGTTCGAGGCGGGCGAGCGGCCCGACGTCCTGATCGCCGACTACCACCTCGACGAGGGAACCGGTGTGGAGGCGGTGGTGCAACTGCGTTGGCGCTTCGGCACGGAGATCCCGGCGCTGCTGGTCACCGCCGACCGCAGCCAGGGCGTACGCGCGGAAGCGGCAGCCAGGGACATCGAGATCCTCAACAAGCCGGTGAAACCGGCGGCGCTCCGGGCCTATCTCTCCCGCGTGCGCAGTGCGGGGGCGCCGGCCGCCGCCGAGTGATCCGCATCACGCCCGACCTGCAAGCATCCGTGTAAAGCCTTGGATCGCCATCAAGCCGCCCTGATTGCAGGGTTCGGATCGTCGTCGCCACGCCCCAGCGACCGGATCGCGCGCAGACGGGCCAAAGAGACGAGAATGACACGACTGCTGCCAATGGCGGGCACCGCGCTCGCCCTGCTCCTCGCCGCCTCTCAGGCCCAGGCCTCGGGCTGCATCGCCGCAAAGCCCGGAACCAGCCTGTCTGCCGACGAGGCGGCTGCCGTCTACGACTGCCTCGAGGACATCCTCCTCGACGGCTACAGGCAGGGCGACAAGCGCTGGATTCCGGCCGACTATGTCGAGACCTATCGCTCGTGGGCCCCGGCCAGCCGGCGCCCGGCCTTTTCCGAGGCGCATGGCGGACGTCACCTGGTCACCTATGTCAATGAGATCGGCGCGGCGGACTACCTGCGTTTCGACGAGAGCGAGACGGAGATGCCGGTCGGGGCGCTGCTTGCGGCGGAGTCCTTTTCCGTCGACGACCGGGGCCGCGCACAGCCGGGCCCGCTGTTCCTGATGGAAAAGGTCGAACGAGGTCGCTCGCCGCAGACCGGCGACTGGTTCTACATGGCAGTGGCACCGAACGGCTCGCCGATGGTGATGGACGTCATTTCGTCCTGCAGCGCCTGCCACCAGTCCCGGTTCGGCCAGCGCGGCGGGCTCGGCTATCCGCCGGCCGAAGCGCGCGCCCAGCCCGTTTCCGCATCCGGCAGCCAGCCCGAATAGCTCAGCGCGCCTCCGCCGCCAGCCACTGCCCCTGCTCGATCTTGGCTGCCGCGATGACGGCCTGCGTCCTGCTTTCGACGCCGAGCTTCTGCAGGATCGCCGAGACATGCGCCTTCACGGTCGCCTCGGAAACGCTGAGCTCATAGGCGATCTGCTTGTTCAGCAGGCCTTCCGACAGCATCATCAGCACCCGCACCTGCTGCGGCGTCAGCGTTGACAGGCGCTGCGCCATGGCGCTCGCTTCGCCATCGGCCTCGCCCAGGTCGATGTCGGGCGGGGTCCAGCTGCCGCCGGCCATCACCTGCGACACCGCCTCGCGGATAACCTCGATGCCGAGCGACTTGGGAATGAAGCCGGACGCGCCGAGCTCCATGCAGCGGCGGATCGTGCCGATATCCTCGCTGGCCGAGACGATCACGACCGGCACGCTCTGGTACTGGGCGCGCAGATACATCAGACCGGAAAAGCCGCGCATGCCGGGCATCGACAGGTCGAGCAGCAGCAGGTCGACCTCGCCATGGCGCTCGAGCTCGGCGGCCGCGTCCTCGAGCGTTCCGACCTCCACGATCCCGGCGCCCGGATAGAGCCGCTCGATCGTCTGGCGCAGGGCGCCGCGAAACAACGGGTGATCGTCCGCCACCACGAAATGATACGTCGCGCTGTCCGGCACGCCGGTGTCCTCCATAGACGCTGACCGCGATCGATCGCGCGCTTGCCGCACGGGCCCCTCCCAGAACCCGGACGGACGTCGCCTCTTCTCCAGCGAGATCGCGGCTTCGCTCCCCCCAGCCGGCGCCCCCCGGCAGACCGGCAATCCGCGGCATTATCGCCACTGGCCCGCCCGGCATCAAGCCGTGCCGTGTTGCAGCGAACCACGCGCAGTTATGGGAACGGCGACGGATCGCGCAAGCTGGCCACACGGGGCATACTGAAAGCTGCACGAATCGCATATCCAGATTGATGGCTCCGTTCGGGATGCCGGAGGACTTGGATGACCTTTCACGGAAAGCCGGGCATGTCCCCGCTGCAGCGCCGCTGGCGACGCACGATAGGCCTCGCCCTTGTGACAATTGCCGGTCTGGCTGTCTTCGCCCTGGTCGTGCCGCTGTTCGCCGGACCGCTCAACGCACTCCGCTTTGCCGGTTTCCCGCTCGGCTACTACATGGCCGCGCAAGGTTCGCTGATCGCCTTCCTCGCGTTGACCGTCTGGTTCATCCGCCGCCAGGAACGCCTCGACCGCAACGCCGGGGTCGCCGAACCCGAGCCGCTCGATGCGGGAGACGAGCTCAGATGAGGAAGGACAAGCTCGCCAGCCGCGCAGGCCAGCTCTACGGCACGGTTGCCGGGCTGCTTGCCGCCTTCATCGCCGGCCTCGTCGTCCTGGAACAGATCGGCGTGCCGCAACAGGTTCTCGGCTATCTTTTCGTCGCGGCGACCTTCGTCCTTTACGCCGGCATCGGCATTGCCAGCCGCACCGTTAACGTCACCGACTACTATGTCGCCGGGCGTCAGGTGCCGGGCGTCTTCAACGGCATGGCGACCGCGGCCGACTGGTTGAGCGGCGCGTCCTTCATCGGCCTTGCCGGCACGCTCTACATGCTCGGCTTCGACGGGCTGGCCTATCTGCTCGGCTGGACCGGCGGTTTCGTCCTGGTCGCCGTGCTGATCGCCCCGTATCTGCGCAAGTTCGGGGCCTTCACGCTGCCCGACTTCCTGGCGGTGCGGTTCGGCGGCCATGCCGCCCGACTGACGGGCGTGGTCGTGCTCTTCGCCTGTTCGTTCACCTATGTGGTGGCGCAGCTCTACGCCACCGGCCTGATCGCCTCGCGTTTCCTCGGCATTTCCTTCGAGACGGGCGTCTATGTCGGCCTTGCCATCGTGCTGGTCTGTTCGCTGCTCGGCGGCATGCGTTCCATCACCTGGACGCAGGTCGCGCAGTATCTGGTGCTGATCGTCGCCTTCATGCTGCCGGTCGCGATCCTGTCGGCGCAGCATTTCGGCATGCCGCTCGCCCAGTTCGCCTATGGCGCGGCGCTGGAGCAGATCGCCGCTCTGGAGCAGCAGATGCTCGCCTCGGGCCTTGCCGATCCCGACACGCTGGTCCGGCATCTCGTTCCGGGCGAGGCCCTCGATCCGCTGAACTTTGCGGCACTGGTCGTCTGCCTGATCGTCGGCACCGCGTCGCTGCCGCATCTGCTGATGCGCTTCCTGACCACGTCGAGCGTGCGCGATGCCCGCCGCTCGGCCGGCTGGACCCTGTTCTTCGTCCTGCTGCTCTACGCCACCGTTCCCGCCTATGCGGCCTTCGCCAAGCTGGAGGTCTATCAGAACGTCGTCGGTGCCAGCCTCCAGGCGCTGCCCGACTGGATCTACACCTACGGCCGACTCGGCCTGGTCGAGATCTGCGGTGCAGCTGCGAGTTCCGCCGATGCGGTGCGCGCGGCCTGCGCCGCCGTGCCGGAGAGTGCCGGCGTGCTGCGGCTTTCGGATCTCGCCATCGACCGGGACGTCATCGTGCTGGCCCTGCCGGAGATCGCCGGCCTGCCCTACGTGATCGCGGTTCTGGTCGCGGCTGGCGGTCTCGCCGCGACCCTGTCGACCGCCAACGGCCTTCTCCTGGCCATCGCCAACGCGCTGGGGCACGACGTCTACTACCGCACGCTCGACAGCCGCGCCCCCGCAAGCCGGCGCCTGCTGGTCGCCCGTCTTCTGCTGCTGGCAGCCGCAGCCGTTGCGGCCCTCGTGGCGGCAAGCCGCCCTGCCGACATCCTGTCGATGGTGGCCTGGGCCTTCTCGCTGGCCGCGTCCGGCTTCTTCCCGGCCCTCGTGCTCGGCATCTGGTGGAAGCGTTGCACGGCGGCCGGCGCGGTCTGCGGCATGATCGCCGGCTTCGGCCTGACCCTCGCCTATCTGCTCCTGACCCGGTACGGCGGCATGGGCGAGTGGTACGGCATCCAGAACACATCGGCCGCGATCTTCGGCGTGCCGGCCGGCTTTGCCGTCGCCATTCTGGTCAGCCTCGTCACCCGCGCACCCTCCCGGCACGTCCAGGCGATGGTCGAGGAGATCCGCAAGCCTGCCGGCAAGCCGGTGATGATCGACGGGGCGCCCTGACCGCCTGCGTGCTCGACGCCAGGCCTCGCCGACTTCACGGGGAGAACTGCGGGTGCGCTCGACACGCGCAGGCGACAGGGACGGCACTTCAGGGTACCGTTTGCGCCTTGCCCGCCTCCCGCGCAGACGGAACCGACCATGACAGACGCGCTTTTTCCTTTGATCGAGCCCTATCGCACCGGCCAGCTCGCCGTCAGCGAGCTGCACACGATCTATTTCGAGGAATGCGGCAATCCGCAGGGTATTCCCGTGGTGATGCTGCATGGCGGGCCGGGCGGGGGCGCGGGCGAGATCATGCGCCGCTTTCACGATCCGGCGCGCTACCGGATCGTGCTGTTCGACCAGCGCGGCTGCGGGCGCTCGACGCCGCACTCGGAGCTGCGCGAGAACACCACCTGGGATCTGGTCGGCGACATCGAGAAGCTGCGTGAGCACCTGGGCATCGATCGCTGGCAGGTGTTCGGCGGGTCCTGGGGGTCGACGCTGGCGCTCGCCTATGCGCAAACCCATCCCGAGCGGGTCACCTCGCTCGTCCTGCGCGGCATCTTCCTGCTGCGACGGGCCGAGTTGCTGTGGTTCTACCAGGAAGGCGCGAGCTGGCTCTATCCCGACCTTTTCGCGCCGTTCCGCGACCTCATCCCGGAGGACGAGCGCAGCGACATGATCTCCGCCTATCATCGGCGGCTCACCGGCACGGACGAGGCGATGCAGTTCGAGGCGGCGACACGCTGGGCGCGGTGGGAGGGTTCCACCCTCTCCGTGCTGCGCGACCCGGCGCGCGAGGCGGCCTTCTCCGATCCGCACTACGCCCACGCCTTCGCGCGCATCGAGACGCATTATTTCGTCAACGGCGGCTTCTTCACCCATGACGACGAGTTGCTGCGCAATGTCGGCCGGATCCGCCACATCCCGGCGGTGATCGTGCACGGGCGGCACGACGTGGTGACCCCGGCCAAGAACGCCGTCGATCTGGCGGAGCTCTGGCCGGAAGCGGAGCTCAGGATCATCGAGGACGCGGGCCATGCGGCCAGCGAGCCGGGCATCGTCGCCGCCCTCGTCGCGGCCTGCCGCAAGTTTGCCAACGATCTGGAGGCTGCCGGCTGACGCTCAGGTGCCCAGATAGCGCAGCGTCAGGCTGCGCTGCTGCGCTTCACGCCGGTGCTCGACCAGATAGACTTCCTGCCAGGTTCCCAGATCCAGCCGTCCGGCCACCACCGGCACCCGCAGGCTGACGCCGGTGAGCATCGTCTTTACATGCGCGGGCATGTCGTCCGGCCCTTCCGAGCGGTGACGCCAGCCGGCGTCCTCCGGCGCGAGCCGCGCCAGCGCGTCCAGCAGGTCGGCCTGCACGTCCGGATCGGCGTTTTCCTGAATGGTCAGCGATGCGGAGGTGTGCCGGAGAAAGACGGAGAGCTCGCCGTCGCGGGCGTTCTGCTCGGCGAGCCATCCGCCGAGGCTGCGGCCGATGCCGTAGAAGCGCTGGCCGGACGTCGCGACCATCAGCCGTCCCATGCGCTGGCGCAGGTCCAGGCCGTCGTCCTCGAAGGTCCAGGTCTCGAAGATCGGATTGCGATAGCTCTGCCGCATGGTTCCATCCGCCTCGCCACGGCGGCGAAGTATGCCGCCGACCGGCCCTGCACGCAAGACGCGCAGCAGGCAGTGGTCTGACGTGAAACCACTTTCTGCCGATAGATCAAGCAGTTTAGTGGGTTGGGGCTTGGCAGGAGGTTGTCATACGACTAGCCTTGTCGTGAGAACCTTCCCTTCAGGCACGACTGGCAGACGAGGCGCCCGGCGACATGGCCGAAGACGAATCTTCCCACACGCCCTTCGGTCCGGCATCCGCCGAAACGCTGGCCTTCAACAAGGACCTGCAACGGCGCCTGACCTTGCTGCCGGACCAGTGGTCCTATCCGCCTGCCGTTGTGCGCGAAAGGCGCGCGCAAGGGCTCGGCCCCTTTCCGCTTGCGCCACGTTCGCCCGATGCGCGGGAAATCGCCATCCCGGGCCCGCATGGCGATGTGCGCCTGCGGATCCTGGCACCGAAGACGCGCCCGTCCACCGGTGCCTACCTGCATCTGCATGGCGGCGGCTGGACGCTGGGCGCGGCGGATGAACAGGACCCGCGCCTTTCGGAGCTTGCGGAAGCCACCGGCCTGACCGCGGTCTCCTGCGACTATCGGCTGGCTCCCGAGCATCCTTATCCGCAGGGGCCCGATGACTGCGCAGCGGCGGCGGCCTGGCTGCTGAGCGAGGGCGAAAACCTGTTCGGCGGCAACCGCTTCGCCATAGGCGGCGAATCGGCGGGCGCCAATCTGGCTGCCTCGGTGCTGCTGCGCCTGCGCGGGCGCACCGACCTGCCGGCGCGCTTCGGCGCCGCCGTCTTCACCTGCGGCTGCTTCGACCTGCGGCTGACCCCGAGCGCCCGCAACTGGGGCGCCGCCAAGCTGGTGCTCAACACCCGCGACCTCAAGATGTTCGTGCGCCACTATCTGTCGCACGGCCATGATGCGGCGGATCCCGACATCTCGCCGCTGCTTGCCGATCTTGGCGGTATGGTGCCGGCGCATTTCGTCGTCGGCAGCGCCGACCCGCTGCTCGACGACACGCTGTTCATGCATGCCCGCTGGGTCGCGGCGGGCAATGCAGCCGAAATCGCCGTTCATCCGGGCGGCTGTCACGTTTTCCAGCATTTCGATCTTGAGATTGCCCGGGAGAGCAACCGGGCCATTGATGCCTTCCTGAACCGCAGCCTGGCCACCGCCTGACCGCCTTTCCCGTCCGGGCCCCATCCCCCATCCTAGAGCCACCGAGACGCCGCCCATGCCCGCCTTCGAGACATTGCTGTCTTTCGTCAATTGCTGGGAATGCGATGAGAACGACCATCTCAACGTCCAGTTCTATCTGTCGCGCTTCGACGAGGCCGACCGGCAGTTCCGTCTGCTCACCGGCCTGAGCGACGCGGTCGCCGGCGTTCGCCGTGCCCGCCACGTGCGCTATCACGCAGAGCTCTATTCCGGCGACACGCTGGTGATGACCAGCCATATCGCCTTCGACGGCCCCTACATGCTGACGGTCGTGCACCAGCTGCGGCGCACCATCGACGGCGCCATCGCCGCCACGGCGGTGGACGGCTACGCCCCGTCGGACCAGGTGGCGCGCGAGCTGCGCCGCCGGTTCGAGGATGCTGCGGCGCCGATGCCGGATGCCGCCCTGCCGCGCAGCCTGCCGACGACGCCCGAGACCCTGTCGATGACCGCGCGCCAGATCGAGGCGGCCGGTGCCACGGTGACCAACCGCGCCACCGTCCTGCCGCGCCATGCCGGACCGGACGGACGGGCGGAGGACGGTTTTGCCGTCGGCTGCTTCAGCGATGCGGCCTCGCATCTGTGGAACCGCACGCCGATGACCGAAGCCTGGCTGGAGGCCCGCGACTACGGGCGGGTGGCAGTGGAAATGAAGCTGGTCTGGGCGAGCCCGCTGAAGATGGGCGAGCCGGCGGTGACGATGAGCGGGCTCACCGGCGCGTCGACCTCCACTTTCTCATTCCGCCATTACCTCTTCGAGGCACGCACCCTGCGGCTCGCGGCCGTCTGCGACGTGGTCGCGCTGGCGATGAACCTGAAGACCCGCAAGGCGGTGAAGCTGGAGGACGAGGTTCGCAGCGGCATCATCAAGGCCGTGCTGAAGCACTGACGCTGTCTCGATTGCGCCAGGGGGAAACGGCAGCGCCTACTCGGCGAAGCTGTCGAACTCCTGGCGCAACGTCTTCATCATGCCGAAGAAGCGGCGCATCGCCTTTTCGGTGAAGTCCATCGCGCGGTCGATGTCCTTCTCCTCCTCCGGCGTCAGGCTGTGACGCTCGGGCGCCGGGGGCGCACGCCCCTCGGCAGCCGGCGGCTCGCCGGCCTTTTCCGCCAGCCGGCGGTTTTCCGCACGCAGGCTCGCCACCTCCCCGGACAGGCGGGCGATCTCCTCTTCCAGCACGATCTGGACGTCCGGCACCAGAACGCAGCGCCAGGCCTCGTCGCGCTTGAGGCACTGAGAGACACGGCCGGTCTGGCGGTCGAGCCGCAGGAAACTCTCGCCGGCAGGCGAGAGGACATAGCGGTCCGGATCCGCATCGGGACGGTCGCCCGATCCGGCCGACGACTGGGCCAGCCCGGCGGCCGGCACCATGGCACCGATCAGGGCAAGGCAAATCGCTATCCGCTTCATGTCGCTCTCCGCAGGTCTGGGCCGGCTGTCATCATGGCGCGCCGACGTGGCGAAAGCGCGGCGTCGCGCCGCGCCTGTTACGGCTGCTCGTAGGGCGGGCGACCGCTCACGAGGCCTCTTCCAGCAGCGCAAGCCGGTCCTGGCCCCAGAACACCTCGCCGTTGAGCACGTAGCTCGGCGAGCCGAACACGCCGCCGGCAATCGCCTCCGACTGGTGCTCCTCGTAGCGATCGACGATCGTCTTCTCGCCGGCATGGGCGATCACCGCCGCCGGGTCCAGCCCGAGCCCGGTCAGGATCGCGACATGCACCGCCTCGTCGGCGATGTCCTTCTCGTTCACCCAAAGAGCCTCGAACACCGCCTGCGTGTAGGCCGCGACCGGGCCGCCGTCGATGGCCAGCGCCAGGGCGATCCGGTCGGCAAGATCAGGATTGACCGGAAAATACGCGGGCTGGAGCGTCAGCGGCACCTTGCGATGCGCACGCCAGCGCTGCAGCTCGATGAGGCGATAGGCCTGGCGCACCGGATGGCGGCGAGCCAGCGGCAGACCGCCTGTCTCGGGAAACACCGCCGCCAGCGACACCGGACGGAAGCGCACGGCGTAGCCCTGCTTGTCCGCCATCTCCAGGAAGGCGGCATGGCCCAGATAGGCCAGGGGGACGCGTGGGTGTAATAGTAGTCGATGACACGTTGCATACGGTGCGGACCTCGCTCGGTAATCGTCGCGAGGCACCCTGCGACGGGACGGCCCGGCAATCAAGTGACCTCGGCAACCACACGGCAATATCAACGTATCGCCGCGGCCTCGTCCTGCGGTAGCAGGGCCAGCAGCGCCTCGATGCGGTCCGCCTCCGCCGGCGGCTTGTCCCAGCGCAGCCGCGCCACCCGCGGAAAAGCGCATGGCGACCCCCGACTTGTGGCGGGTGGAGCGGTTGAGCCCCTCGAAGGCGACCTCGATCACCAGGCCGGTCTGCGGCTCGTGGCGAACTTCGCGCACCGGACCGAAGCGATTGATCGTGTTCTGGCGCACGAAGCGGTCGATCTCCAGCAACTCCTCGTCGGTGAAGCCGAAATAGGCCTTGCCGACCGGCACCAGCTCTGCCCCCTCCTCGCCCTCGCGCCAGACGCCGAACGTGTAGTCGGAATAGTAGGACGAGCGCTTGCCGTGGCCACGCTGCGCATACATCAGCACCGCGTCGACGCGGAACGGATCGCGCTTCCATTTGTACCACTGCCCCTTGGGCCGGCCGGGCACATAGGGCGCGTCCCAGCGCTTCAGCATCAGGCCCTCAATGGCCGCGGCATCCTCGCCTTCGTGATGATCGGCCGGCGCCTCGCGGGCGCGCGTCAGCGCCGCCCAGTCGGGCGATGGCACCAGCGGCGAGAGGTCGATGCGCGGATGATCGAGCTGCTTCAGAAAGTCTTCCAGCATCGCCCGGCGCTCGCGAAACGGACGCCCGCGCAGATCCTCGCCACCCAGCGCCAGCAGGTCGTAGGCCCGGATCGCAGCCGGCAGCTCGCGCATCATCTTCGCCGGGACGGTCTTGCGGTTGAGGCGCTGCTGCAGGGCGTTGAAGCTCTGCACCTTGCCGTCGATGACCACCAGCAACTCGCCGTCGAGCGCGGCATCGAAGTCGAGCGTCTCCACCAGATCGGGAAACGCCCCCGAAATGTCGTCGCCCGTCCGGCTGTAGAGCCGTCGGCGCAACCGCCCGTCGCGCCCCGCCGACACGGCTGCCTGCACGCGGATGCCGTCCCACTTCCACTCGGCCGCGAAGTCCGCGGTGTCCAGCACCTCCATGTCGCGCGCGTCCAGCGGATGCGCCAGCATGGCCGGGCGGAACGGCACCGGATCGTCGGTCTGCGGTTGCTCCCCCTCGCCGAGTGCCCAGGCGAACAACCCGTCATAGGGCGGCGAAAGCCCGTGCCAGACCTGCTCGATATCGTCCGGCTGCAATGTGCCGAGCGCGGCGACCGCGTCTTGGCGAGGCGCGCGGAGACGCCGACGCGCAGGCCTCCGGTGACCAATTTCAGCAGCGCCCCAGCGGCCGGTTTCGTCGAGCGCGTCCAGCCATCCGGCGATCATGCCGGGCGCCTCGCCGCGCCCTGCCTGCTGCAGCCGCTCCACCACCTCCGGCAGGTCCGGTGCGACCGTCTCTTCGCCCGCCGACGCCGGCCAGATCAGCGCGATGGTCTCGGACAGATCGCCGACGAAATCGTAGGAGAGCTCGAAGAGGTGCGGATCGACCCGCTCGGCGACCAGCGCCCGCAGCATCGCCGGCTTGGCATGACGGAAGCTGAGCCCCCCGGTCAGCGCGGCAAGCGCCAGCCCGCGCGCCGGGTCCGTCTCGCTGCGGAAGTAATCCGTCATCAGCGCGAGCTTGGCGGACCGGCGCGGCTCGAAGGACAGCCTGTCCAACAGGGCGGCGAAACGCTGCATTATTCCTCTACGGGTTCCTCAGGGCTCGTTGACGATCATGGCGATACGCCAGGCATCGCCGTCGTAGATCAGGTGATAGTGGCAGGTGAACTCGATCACCGCCTCGCCATCGGCATCCGACTGGGTCCAGGTGAGCGTCGCCATGGCGGCATCGCCTTCCACATGGGCGGAGAGAATGTCGAAGGCCGAAGCCACCACCCCTTCCTTTTCCAGCGCGGCGAACAGCTTCTCGATGTTTTCGAGCAGTTCTTCGTCGTCCTGGAAGACGTTGCCCTTGCCGAACTGCCAGATCACCGCCGGATAGGCGAAGCAGTCGGCCACGGCTTCCGCGTCGTAGTCCTCGAAGGCCTCGCGATAGTCGTCGAACAGGTCGAGCAGCTCTTCGTCATAGCCCTCGTCCGGCTCCGTCAGGCCGTCCGGTTCCCGATGCTCTTCGCTCAGTCGTGCTCCCGATTCCCGCGGCCCTGTCCGCCGCCTCGACGTTACCTGCCGGCTCGACCGCATCGCCCTCGTCGCCGTAGCCGATGAGGTTGAGCGGACGGGCGGCCAGCCCCTGTTGCCGGCACCAGTGGACGAGGGCCTCCTCGGCGCCGTGCGTAACCCATATCTCGCCGGCCCCGGTCTCCGCCACGGTTTCCCGCAAGTCGTCCCAGTCGGCATGGTCGGAGATGACAAGCGGCAGCTCGGCGCCGCGCTGGCGGGCGCGGGCGCGCACCCGCACCCAGCCGCTGGCGACCGCCGTCACCGGATCGCCGAAGCGCCGGGCCCAGCGGTCGGCAAGCTGGCCCGGCGGGCACAGCACGATCTCGCCGGCCAGCTCCTTCGCCCGCCGCCCGACGGGCTCCAGCGTGCCCAGATCGATCCCTTGCGCCTGATAGTAGCTGCAAAGCCGCTCCAGCGCCCCGTGCAGGTAGATCGTGCGCTCGTAGCCGGCGGCCCGCAGCTCCGCGATCACCCGCTGCGCCTTGCCGAGCGAATACGCGCCGACCAGATGCGTGCGCCCGTCGAACAACGACAGGCTCTTCAGCAGCTTGCCGATCTCCTCGGCGACCGGCGGATGGCGGAACACCGGCAGGCCGAACGTCGCCTCGGTGACGAAGACCTCGCAGGCCAGCGGCTCGAAGGGCGCACAGGTCGGGTCCGCCTGGCGCTTGTAATCGCCTGACACCACGACGCGCGTGCCCTTCGCGGTCTCGATTTTCACCTGCATGGAGCGAGCACATGGCCGGCCGGATGGAAGGAAACGGAAACGTCGCCGATCCGGATCGCCTCGCCCGGCACGGCCTCCTGGCGGGCGCCGATGAAATCCTCGCCGTAGCGGATCGCCATGAGTCGAGCGTCTCGCGCGAGGCCATCACCGCGCCGTTGCCGGGGCGCGCATGGTCGGCATGGCCATGGGTCACCAGCGCGCGTTCGACGGGGCGCACGGGATCGATATGAAACCCGCCGGCGGGACAGTAGAGCCCTTCCGCCGTCAGGGTCAGCACATCGCCACCGGTCGTTCCGGCTGAAGGGAGGCCTCACGCATCATCCTCCCTATGTAGGAGTGTTCGGGCGGATTGGAAATGCATCCCCGGCTCGACGAACAGACAAGGAACAACTATCTCTGAAGCCGATGGATGCCGCAGCCCCGCCCCTTCTGCCGGAACGCTTCTCCCGCTGGTTCGAAAGCCGCGGCTGGAGCCCGCGCGCGCATCAGCTCGAGCTGCTGGAGACGGCCCGCTCGCGCCGCTCGGTGCTCCTGATCGCCCCGACGGGCGCGGGCAAGACGCTGGCCGGCTCCTGCCCAGCCTCGTCGCCCTGTCCGAGCGCCCGCGCCGCAAGCCGGGGGCAGCCGGGTCCGCGCCAGGGCGTCCACACGCTGTACATCTCGCCGCTGAAGGCGCTGGCGGTGGACATCGCCCGCAACCTCGAAGCCCCCGTCGCAGGGATCGGCCTCGACATCCGCATCGAGACCCGCACCGGCGACACGCCCGCCCACAAGCGGCAGCGGCAGAAGCAGGTCCCGCCGGACATCCTGCTGACGACGCCGGAGCAGATCGCCCTGCTCCTGTCGGACGCGAGGGGCGCGAGATGCTCGCCGACGTCGACACGGTGATCCTCGACGAGTTGCACGCGCTGGTGACCTCCAAGCGCGGCGACCTGCTCGCCCTCGGCCTCGCCGCGCTGCGCCGGATCGCCCCATCGCTTCGCACCATCGGCCTGTCGGCAACGGTCGCCGAACCGGACGAGCTGCGCGCCTGGCTGGTGCCGCAGAGCGAGGACGCCCCCCGCGCGCTTGCCGACGTCGTCACGGTCGCCGGCGGCGCGGAGCCGGACATCACCATCCTCGACAGCGACGAGCGGCTGCCCTGGTCCGGGCATTCGGCCCGTCATGCGGTGCCCGACATCTACCGGATCATCTCGCAGCACCGGACCTCGTTGGTCTTCGTCAACACCCGCTCGCAGGCCGAGATGCTGTTCCAGGCGCTGTGGTACGCCAACGAGGACAAACCTGCCGATCGCCCTGCATCACGGCTCGCTCGATGTCGGCCAGCGGCGCAAGGTCGAGGCTGCGATGGCCTCCGGCTCGCTGCGCGCCATCGTCTGCACCTCCTCGCTCGACCTCGGCATCGACTGGGGCGATGTCGACCTCGTCATCAATGTCGGTGCGCCGAAGGGGGCCAGCCGCCTCGCCCAGCGCATCGGCCGCGCCAACCACCGCATGGACGAGCCCTCGCGCGCCATCCTGGTGCCGGCCAACCGCTTCGAGGTGCTGGAATGCAAGGCCGCACTCGATGCCTCGCGGGCCGGCCGGCAGGACACGCCGCCGCTGCGCAAGGGCGCGCTCGACGTGCTGGCCCAGCACGTGCTCGGCTGCGCCTGCGCCGGTCCGTTCGATCCGCTGGAGCTGTTCGACGAGATCCGTTCGGCCGAATCCTACCGCGACCTCACCTGGGAGCGGTTCGAGCAGGTGATCGATTTCGTGGCGACCGGCGGCTATGCGCTGCGGACCTACGACCGATATGCGCGGTTGAAGCGGCAACCGGACGGCCGCTTTCGCCTGTCGCACCCCAAGATCGCCAGCAGTACCGGCTGAATGTGGGCACCATCGTCGAGGCGCCGATGCTCAAGGTGCGGCTGGTGCGCTCCAAGTCGGAAGGACGGCGCACGCCGATCGGGCGCGGCGGACGCATGCTCGGCGAGATGGAGGAGTGGTTCGTCGAGCAGCTCGCCCTCGGCGACACGTTCCTGTTCGCCGGCGAGATCCTGCGCTTTGAAGGCCTGCGCGAGAACGAGGCCTATGTCTCGCGTGCCCGCGCCGAGGCGCCGAAGGTCCCCTCCTATCAGGGCGGCAAGTTTCCGCTGTTCGACGTATCTCGCCGCCGGCGTGCGGGCGATGATCGCCGATCCGGCCAGCTGGCAGGCGCTGCCCCACCAGGTGCGCGAGTGGCTGGAGATCCAGAAACTGCGCTCCGCCCTGCCGCAGCCCGACGGACTGCTGGTCGAGACCTTCCCGCGTTCAGACAAGCACTATCTCGTCTGCTACCCTTCGAGGGGCGCCTTGCCCACCAG
>JACADM010000208.1_pt1 | contig 21554 bp, 39 predicted proteins | sample 7512371 | NCBI WGS metagenome assembly JACADM01 (sample SAMN14389041, study PRJNA612141) | algae metagenome | isolation source: non-axenic algae culture | place: India: Navi Mumbai | collected 2017-01
GAACAGCCTGACCGGCACCATCACGCACATTCGACCCGGAATGGTCCATCTTCGGCGGCGCCGTCTGGCCAACAACGGCGAAGCCGGTGCCGACTTCGGTGACACGCTCACCTACGGCGGCTACGTGGAGCTGATGTACCGTCCCCAGGGACCTCTCGATCGGACTCGCTGTGGCGGTTTCTCACAGGCTCGAGGACGACTTCACCTTCTTCCCCGTCCCCACCATCCGCTGGCAGATCGATGACTACTGGCGCTTGCTCGGCGACCTCGGGTGCTGGCCGACCCGGGGCCGAGATCACCTACCACCTCAACGACGCACGAGTCGGCGGCAGCATCACCTTCGACTACAAACGGTTCAGGCTCGAAGAGGACAACAACCAGCTCCCCGACGGCGTCTTCGAGGACTGGTCCATCCCCTCATGTTCATCACCACACAGTTGAGCCCAACCTCACCGTCAGCGGCCGAATCGGCGCGATCGTCTACCGCGAGGTCGGCCTCCGCGACACCAACGAGGTCCGCCGGGGCGACGCGATCCTCGACCCCGCCTTCCGGGATCGGGATCTCCGCCGAATACCGGTTCTGACCAAACAAACCGGGTCGACCCTCATCGGATCGACCCAGTCGGATAGTTTGAAGTCGTCTCACATCACAGCAACCCGATCAGGCTCACCTGATCGGCTGTTTCGACCTGGTGCTCACCGGCCGCCGGCGGGCTGAGCGCTCCAGACCTTGACAGGCTCGGGCCCGGTGCCACGCGGAGCGTCCACAAGCTTCACGCTCTTGATCTTGGGCGGGTTCACCGGACGCTGCCGTTGAGGGCGTATCGGCGATCTTGTTGATCACCTCCGCGCCCGAGATCGCTGGCCGAAAGCCGTGTACCGGCCGTCGAGGCGCCCGCGTCGCCTCGCGGCTCAGGCACAAGATCTGCGAACCGTTCGAGTTCGGATCGCCCGAACGCGCCATCGAGATCACGCCGAAATCGTGCGGCAGCTTGCTGTCCTCGAGATCGATCATGTACCCAGGCCCGCCCGAGCCCTCGCCCACGGATCGCCCGCCTGAATCACGAAGCGGTTGGGCTGCGTGACGATGCGGTGGAAGATGATGTCGGTGTAGAAGCCGCCATCACCGAGCGCATGAAGTTCCGCGGTGTTCGGCGTGGTCCGGACGCATGCGGAAGAGGATGTCACCCTCGGTCGTGGTCATCAGCACGTTCTTCTCGACGTACGCGCGTAACCCGTGAACGTGCGGGGCTGGGTGTCCACGGGCTCCCGCTCCGCTGATCGAGCGCCGCGTAGGGCTGCGAGATCATCGGCTGGAAACACCACCGCCAGGCCGACCGGCTCCTCGCCCGTGTACAGCTGGGCGTACAGCACGCCGCGGCCCTTGGTTTCCACAGCGAAGGGAAGAGCACCGCCAGATCGACCTGTCCCGGCTCGACCGATTCGACCGTCTCGAGCACCGCGTTCGACGCGTCGAGCAGCTTGACGCTGAGCGCCTCTTCGTTGCCATCGGGATTTGTGACGCGCCGGGAACGCTCGCTCGATGCCGTAGTACGTCCGATCGGGCGTGATCTGCGACTGCGGGCCCCAGAAACGCCGCCGCAGCGTAACGACAAACGAGACAACGGTTCGGCTTCTCATCAGCATGGGACTACTCCACTCTCCGAGGTGTGTTCTTGCCGGGACCAGTAGGGTAGACGCCCGGGATAGGGCCATTCGACGGGATACTCTGCCGCCCTCGCACCTGCATGCTTACAAGGCCACCCCGGCTGTGATGCACCGGGCCGGATTCCGGGGTTGATTCAGTGGGTCTCAATCAGAGGGCTGATCAGTTGGAGCCGCTGCTGCCGCCCGGTGACAAACCCGTCAAGCTCGGCCAGACGCGATCCGTCGGGCGGGCGAACCAGCGAGCAGCGACATGACGTCGTCGTCCGAACCGCCGAACCAGAAGACCGCCAGATCCGCGGGAGCACGTTCATCCCGCTGTCGTGGTTCAGATCCTGCTCGGAGCGGATCGGAGTCCGACACGATCGCCGATCGTCTCGGCGTGATCATGAACAGCCTTCGATCTCCGTTGGGCCCTTCGCCGCGGTACTGGAAGTTCCCGACGATGTTCGAGTCGGACCTGTTCCACGCGGCTTCCTGCTCGCTGTGACGGAAACGACCACGGTGCGACGGGCGGTAGAAAATGCCCGGCGTTTCGAGGTAATCCTCGTTGTACAGATGGCCCGGGCCGTCCCACTGCGCCCGACGGCTGGTTGTCGGTGTTGACACGCGACGCGTACAGCGAGGTCGAGGCGATCCGCAAGCGGTTCGTCTCCGCGGGCAACCGGCCTAGATTGATGTTGGTAAACGTCGTCGAGGAAGCAGGCCCTTGTTGTCGTCGGCGAACATCGTGATGCCGAGACCAACTGGCGGATATTCGAACTGCACGACGCGGCGTGTGGTCTCTTTCACCACCGCCAGCGAAGGAAGCATGATCCCGACAAGCACAGCGATCACCACGAGCGTGACGAGCACGTCGATCAGCGTAAAGGCTGACGATCGGCGGTCGGCCTTGAACGAATGGGACAGGTTGGCCCATGACCGTTGGATTGTCATCACTCCCCGTACGAGCCCCCGAGTGTTTCCAGTCCCGAGTTTATGGGAAATTCGCAGTTCGCACAACTGGTACTAATCCCTATCGGCCCCCTCTTGTTCGCCCGGGAGGCCGATTGGAGTCAAAATCAATTGGGTCAAGGATCCCCAATTCTGCCCTGCGTACCTGTATGCTGAGCACAGGGACCGACAGAATACCGTACATAGGCCGAAAATGGCGTCTGCGAACGATAAACAAGCCGATCTCAAGCTGATGCAGCATCGCCGCGGGCGAGGAATCCGCCGTGGTTGAGCTGTACGACCGCTTCGGGTCGCTTGTGTATCGACTGGCGTATCAGGCGATGCCCTCGCGGGACGAGGCCGAGGACGCGGTGCAGGAGGTCTTTGTTCGCCTCTGGAGACCGCGGACCGGTACGACCCGGCGGGCGGCCACAGTGACTGGGTGCTTCTGATCACCCCGCCGCCACGGTGGACCGCCTCCGCCGGAGCCAGTCGCGGATCAAACCCGTGAAAATGACGAGGAATTCCACCCACCGATCGCCGAACCGGTCGACGGGGCGGGCCTCGAAACCGAAGAGCGATTCGCGTCGCTCATGGACAAGATTGCCACTCTCCCGGAACTCCAGCGGACGGTGGTCATGCGTGCGTACGGGCGGACAGACCCTCAGGCAGATCGGGGAAGAGCTGGACACCCCGATCGGAACCGTGAAATCCGCCCTCTCGAGGGCACTCGTCCGGCTTCGTGAATGCAGCGGTGTAGAGGAATCAGTGTCGCGAACGCCCAGCAACTCCTCGAGATGGCTCTCCTCGATTCGTGCGGCTTGCTCGAGGACGATGAACTCGAACAGTTCGAGACCGCCTTCGCCGAGCGCGAGTCGATCAAGGCCCAGATCCGGCGCGAGCAGTCCCGCTTTGCGGACCAGTCCGAGCTGCTGCCCGATGTCTCGCCGCGACCCGAGCTGCGCCCGCCTGTCGTCGATGCCGTCCGCCGAGCCGCGGGGCGTCACCGCCGACACCCTCCGCTTCGAGCGGATGGTCAACGCCGGCACCGGCCCCACCCTGCCGACATTCACCGCCGACGCGTGATGCCCGCGGCGGGCCGCCGCGATCGTGCTGGCTGTCACCACCGTCTTCGGCGGCGTGCTCTCGCTCGAACTCCCGCAGCCAGATCGGAGACATGGGCAACCGCATCTCGTCGATCACCTCGGCCGACCTCTTCCTCCGCTACGGCAATATGCCCGGACTCCAGAACGCCATGTTCGGCCCCAACTCCGAACGCGTGCTCTTCTCGCCCGTCGACCCTTCGATGGAAACCATCGCCGCCGTCTTCACCAACCACCGAGACCGAGCGCAGCTGCTTCGTCTGCAGCCGACTGCCCGTCCTCGAAACCAGGCGGTACGAGATCGTCGTGCTCGACGACGATCAGAAGCACGTCTCGACCATCACCACCTTCACCTCGAACGGGTGAAACCGACGGCCACGAGTTCGCGTTCACCAATGAGCTTCGCGGCAACATCGCCATCGCCGCCCGCACCGCCTCGGGCGCCTCGAACTCGTCATGATCGTCGCCGCCTGATCAAACTGGCCTGACCAAACAGGCACGACCAAACAGACACGACCAAACAGGCACGATCACACTGGCTCTCTGAGACGGGCTCGCTGAGACTGGCCTGAATCCGGATCAATCGCCGCCGATGAGTCCCTGCTCGTATGCGGCGTGCTGTGCTGCAGCCTGCGGTAGAGCACCATCCCCGAGACCCACCACCAGCAACCCACCGCCGCCGATGCCGGCCGCGTACACGGGCCGCTCGTCGACGAGCAGGTCGGGCTCGACCGTGGCATCCACGGTCAGCAGTCCCCACGCGCCGGCTCGCTGGTCCTTCGTGCCGTTGGCGAGCAGGACGATCGACACAGCGTACGTATCGAGCGTGCAGCTGGTGACACCCGCGCCCGTCGCCGCGGAGTTCGAGCACAAGCCGGCCCGGCTCGAAGACTCGAACGACAGATCGCTCTTCAAGCGGGCCGCCAGGCTCACCCGGCTGCCCGAACTCTCGATGCCACGCTTGCCAAAGCCGATCGGACGCAAGCTCCATCAGGCTCGGATCAGTCAGCACACTCTCGTGGTACCGCTGCCACTCGTTCAGTTCGTCTTCAGACAGCGTCCGGCCACGCCCGTCGGCGCGGATCTCAACCGTGACGGCGTACCGCGCGGCAGCCTGATCCGCCAACGCCAGGCTCAGCACCGCAACGATCGCAATGGTCGCAACCAGGTAGAAACGTGGTAATCGTTTTGTTCCGCGCCCATGGCGAGACCACTCGCTGCTCGCCTCTGCAGAGCCGCTGACGCGCGATCTCACGCCTGTTGGCGAGCACCTGATCCGCCTCACGGGCGCGTTCCTCGAGCACCGCCTCGGTCCGCTCGGTGGTTGTGCTGTCTCGGAGCGACCGGCGGATCCGCGCAGCCTCTCCGGCGTTTTCAGATGGGGCGGCACCCGCCTGCTTGAGCGCTTCTCACGGTCACGGATCGCCTCGGCCGCCTCGCGCAGCTCGTGGGCCATCTTCGTGCTCATCTCCGAGAACTCTCGCTCGCGGTCGGCCAGTACGACGCTCGGCACCAACGCCCGGCAACGGGCCTCGATATCCGCGATCGCTCCGATATCGGAGAAATCAGCGATCTCGTCCTCGCAGGAGGTGTCTTCAAAGATCGGGTTCTGGTCGGGCTCGGCCATGTTCTATGTTTCCTCCACGGCGGGTCCGCCCGCTGCCTTACACGCGGCCGTCATGGTTCCGGCTCGGTTATCGACCCAAATTCCGGTCGACTCAAGACGCTCTGGGAACAATCTTCCCGGGTTCAGGGTTTCTCCCGCACCCGCGGATCCGCGGGACGTATCTCTGCGTGAAAACCTGTTTCAGGGGCTCTGAATGTGTTAGGATGTCACTGACCGGCGGCCGATGTCGCCGCACGATCTAGATCAAGAGGATGTAGCGATGAAGAACCATGGTTCGAGTCTGACGTCGGTCGTTCTGGCGGTTGCCGCCGCTGTGGGCGTGGGCGTTGGTGGGTACTACCTGATGGGCGGCTGTTCGGTACGCGAGACCGAGGCCGCCGCCGCCGTGCCGCCACCGCCGTGAGCAACAGGGCCGTCGACAGCTGCTGCGCCCGTCGAGGGCGAAGCCGCCGTCGGACCGTGGCCCTCGAAGCCACCGAAGACTGCTGCGCTGTTGAGGGCGCCGAAGGCCGAGAAGGAAGACAGCTGCTGCGCGTCGAGGGCGAAGCCAGACCGTCGCTCTCGAGGCGAAGTCTGCACCGACAAGGCCGACTGCGACAAGGCCACCGAGTGCGAAGGCAAGACCGACTGCGAAGACAAGACCGACTGCGAGACCGAGTGCGAAGACAAGGCCGCTGAGGAACTCACCGACGCCGGTGCCGACGAGTCCAGCAACGGCTGATCGCCTTCAACACATCAACGATTCACGAGCACGCTCCCGACATCGGGGGCGTGCTTCTTTAGACGCCACCTACCATCCCACATGGCCACCTTCCTCATCAAACCGAACCCGACGACTACGCGTACGACGACCTCGTCCGTGACAAAAACCGCACGGACCGGCGTCACCAACCCCAGCACAGAAGCACATGCACCATCGCCAAAGGGCGACGAGGTGCTCATCTACCACACCGGCAAAGAGAAACGCATCGCGGGCCTCGGCAAGGTCGTCAAAGCTGCCTACCCCGACCCCGACAAGCCGCAGACACTCGCCTCGGGCGAACCAAGTTCGTGCTTTTCGACATCACCCCAAAGAAATCGACCAAGGACTGCACGCTCGCAGACGTCAAAGCAGACGCACGCTTCGAAGGCTTCGCCCTCGTCCGCGAATCCCGGCTCAGCGTCATGCCCGTGCCAGCCAACCTCGACAAGATCCTTCGCAAGATGGCCGGGCTCTGACTCGCAACCAGGCCCCACGCGCAAAGGACACACCGTCTCACGAGGCCTTCCCGTTCGCGCAGGTCCTCGGTTCAATCGATCTTCAAACCCTTGAACCCGCGTCCATCGGCGGCGTCTTGGGGTCCATCAGTTCCAAATCCCGGCGCAATGCTTGAGATCGCCCAGTTGCGGTACCACTTCCGGTCCGCCGGGATCACAAACCACGGCGTCCGGCGTCGAGCAACGCTCGAGCATCGCCGTACGCGTCCATGTACTCGTCCCAGCAGCTGCGCGTCTCGAGATCACCGGGGCGAACTTCCAGCCCTTTTCGGGATCGTCGAGCCGGGCCTGCAGCCGCTCCTTCTGCTCGTCCTTTGAGATGTGCAGCATGAACTTCAGGATCCGCGTGCCCGACTCCGTCAGCAATCGCTCGAAGTCGTTGATCTGGTCGTACCGCAGACTCCACTCGCTCTCGGGGACGGGTTCAGCACACGCACCACGAGCGTCCTCGTAGTGCGAGCGGTTGAACGCCGATCATGCCCCGTCGCGGCACGACCTTGTGCACGCCAGAGATAGTCGTGCGCTGGCTCCTCGTCCGTCGGCTTCTTGAAGCTCCAAACGCGCCCTGCGGGTTGAGTGGCCCGAGCACACGTCGCGTCGTGCCGTCCTTGCCCGAGCAGTCCATGCCCTGCAGCACGATCAGAAGCGACCGCTTCGCCTCGGCCGCCAGCCGGTACTGGAGCTGCTGCATCACCTCTATGTTCTGTGCACGCAGCGCGTCGGTAGCCGCCCGCTCCTGCTCGTCGGGCCCCTACAAACCGGGCGTCTGGATGGATCGATCTCCGGAGATTGACCTTCGAACCGGGCTTGATGCAGTGCAGGGTGTACGCGTCCATGCGGCTGAGCTTACTGCCCCTGCCGCGCTTCCGCTCAGCCTCGATCGTGCTCAGGATGTCCGCACGGTGATCCGCGTGGTAGCTCGATCGCACCATCGGCCCCGACTCCACAACCTTCAGCCCACGCTTGAGGCCCTCTTCGTGGTACATCTCGAACGTCTCAGGCGTGACCCAGCGGTCGATCGGCGGGTGATTCCGCGTCGGCTGGAGGTACTGCCCGATCGTCAGGATGTCGCACGGGTCGCCCGGGTTCGGGCCGTTGTGCTTGCTCGTCTGCTCGACGACGTCCATCATGTCGGGACTTCCGAGTCCTTCTCCCCGATACCCACCATGATGCCCGTCTTGGCAACGCCGCCCTGCTCCTTCACGGCGTAGCGAACTCGATCGAGCGATCGAACTTCGCACTCGGGCACTGGCCGGGTACATCCGCTTCACCGTTTCGATGTTGTGGTTGATGATGTGCGGCTTCGCATCGATCACCATCTGCAGCGCGCCGCGTCACCGCAAAGTCGGGGATCAGCACCTCGATCGACATCGTCGGGCAGGCTTCCTTGGCGCGGATGATCGTCTCCGCCCAGATCCCCGCCCGCCATCGGGCAGCTCGTCCCGGTTCACACTCGTAACCACGACGTGCTTGAGGCCCATCAGCGCCCAAACTCTCGGCGACGCGCGCAGCTCGTCCTTGTCCAGCACCGGGGGCTTGCCCGTCTTGACGTTGCAGAACCCGCACGCGCGTGCAGGTATCGCCGAGGATCATGATCGTCGCCACGCCCGGGCCCAGCACTCGCCCATGTTGGGGCAGCCGGCTTCTTCGCAGACCGTGAAGAGTTTGTGCTCGTGCGGATGTCCTTGAGCCGGTCGTAGCCCGCCCGCCCGGGAGCTTGGCCTTGAGCCACTTGGGCTTGCAGCTGGTCGAGAGGCGGTGTGGCTGCTCGTCGGCGTTATTGAGCACCATGCCGTCAGGCTGACGACGGGTTTGGACGCCCTCTTCATGGGGTCGCCGCCCAGAGGCCTCGGATGGCGGGCCAGCGTGCGTTCGAGCGAACCGATCGCCTCGGGGCCTCGGTCGAGGCGGGTGCCAGAGCGGGTTCACCGGCTGGTTGGTCGATCATCAGACAACTCTAGTCGGCCATCTCGAGCAGGCCGAGAGGGCCCGATCCCTAAATGACAGGGCATCTCCGGCAACCCACCTGTTTGGAGCCGAGTTTGTGCCTTTGACACACGTTGGCAGGGGCACCGGTCGATAAAACCATGACCCAAGACCGTGGGCGCGGTGCCGGCTGGCCCGCTAGACTCGCTACCCGGGGCCGATAGGTCCGATAGAGTGTGCATCTCGCCAACGGATGGCGGGTGACTGAGATTTCGAGCCCGGATGCCACAGACGCTGACCAACGACGTGACCATGAAACGCGCTTCCGGCGCTCCTCGGCCGCAACACTCACTGCCTGCCTGACGATTGGCGGAATCGCCTCCGTCGGCTGCGAGGTCGACTCTATCTGGACCCCTCGACCACGGGTTACTGGGCACACCCCCACCACGATGCCGATCCTCCGAAGGATCGCTGCCATCGAGCCCGACGACTCCGAGTTCGTCCAGATCACCGACGTCCGACCCGGGACCTCAGGCCCCTCATCACCGACTACAGGCTTGTCCCCGGCGACACGCTCGTCGTCACCATCTTCGACTACCCCGCCCAGTCCGTGAACACGCCCTTCGAGGTCCGCGTCGGGAACAACGGCCTCATCGACCTGCTCAACATCGGCAGTTCTTCGTCCTCGGCGCGACCAGCGACGAAGTGAAGCGGATCGTCTCCGACAGCCTGATCGCACAGGGACCTCATCCGCCGACCGCAGGTGGGCGTCAACATCATCGGCCGGAGCCAGCAACAGTACAGCGTCATCGGTGCCGTACGGGCACCGGGCCGTACTTCATCCCCGAGCCTTCCTACCGCCTGCTCGACGCGGCTGCGCGGCCGGTGGCCTGATCGATGAGAGCACCGCGGAACTCTTTGTCATCCGCCGGGTCGCTCTCAACGACGAGTACTCCGACGTCGGCAGCCCGCCGGCGCGCACAATCAACCCCGATACGGGCGGACGGGCAACGCCCGCAGAACACCGACCGCCTGATCGATCTCATCGACGAACCAGCCAGCCCGCCGACGAGAACCCTCGATCGTCTCCTCCTCGCACGCGCGCTCGGTCTACCAGCCCGAGAACCGCGAGCCGAGGTCGATCTGGTCGACGGCTCGGGCGCGAGGCAACCCGACGGCGAACGCCTAAGCCCCTTCGATACCACCGCCAGCCAGTGGATCTTCATCGATGGGCGCAGGGTGCAGATCAGGACACGCCGAACTGGCGGGCACGCTCCGCGAGCGGGCCGACGAGCGCTCGAAGCCGAACCTCGTGACCCAGCGGATCATCTCGATCCCCGCCGACCGCCTGATGCAGGGCGACGCCCGGTACAACATCGTCGTCCGCCCGGGCGACATCCTCCGCGATGCCCTCGCCGGGCAGCGGCACGATCTACCTGAGCGGTCAGGTCGCCCGGGGCGGCGTTCGAGTACAACCCGCAGTTGACGCTGAGCCGACTCTTCGCCGCCGCCGGCGAACTGGGCGGCTGGCGATCCCCGAGCGTGTGGACATCACCCGCATGGTCGGCACCGACCGCCGGGCCCGATCCGCGTCAACTACCGCGCCATCGCCAACAACAGCGAGGCCGACATCTTCCTGAAGCCCAATGACCACATCAACGTGGGCACCAACTTCTGGGCCTACCCGGCGGTCGTCCGCGGCGGGTTCCGGGCCTCTACGGCTTCAGTTCCTGCTTGACCGGAACTTCGGCAGCGACGTCTTCGGCGCTTTCCACAGACCGCGGCTTCTAATCCCGCAATCCCACATCCCGTTTCCGCATCCCCAGCCCGGGGGCCTAAAGGCCCCTCGGGCTGTCTTCTGGCTCGGGGTGATAACAATCCAGCGGTGGGTCCGGGATATGGATCTCCGGGATCCGAGTGAACCGTGGTTCGGGCATGGACGTAACACCGATCCCGCAGGAATCTTCGTGGGCGATCTGGTGCCTTGGCAGAGGGAAAACTCTCCGCCTGAAACACAACCGGACGTGACGAGACACGTGCTGCGGGCCGATCAACGGGTACAGCAAATGGGGTTGCATTGCCCCAAATCAGGTGACGAGGCGCGCAGGCGTCCCGGAGTGAGTCCGTCATGTCCACGGTCAGCACGAAGAGGGATCACGTCGCAGGACGTCGCCTCGCGCGCGGACACTGGAACTCGCCGACCAACCTCATCCTGATCTCGCTGATCTGTCTCTCGATGGGCGGCCTCTTTTACCGCTGGTTTCTGAAACAGTCCGAATTCAGGCTCACGCCAGGCTCGAGGACTGGGGCCACGCCTTCTTTGTCCCCGTGATCGCCGGCTACCTGATCTGGCAGCGACGTCAGCAGATCGCCGAGGCCCATCAGCGCGTCTTCCTCCGGGCCTGCTCGCTGTCGGCACAGGCATCTGGGCTACCTCACCTTCTCGATCGGCCCGATCCCGGGCGTGCACATGGGGCAGGGGCTGTTTGTCATCCTCACGATGTGGGGCTCGCGGCTCGTGCTCTTTGGCCCGGCGGTCGCACGCTGGCTCGTGCTGCCCGCCGCGTACCTCGTCTTCATGATCACCGTCTCCGAGGGCGTGATGCTCCATCACGGCCCTTGCAGGCTCTGGCCAGCGACGGCGCATCATCCTCAGCCTCATCGGCATGGTGTTCGGTTTCACCGTCGATGTCGACGGCAACGTCCTGACCGTCATCTCGAACCGGGCGTCGAGCACCCACTCAACGTCGCCGAGGCGTGCAGCGGCATGCGGATGGTCGTCGCGTTCATCGCACTGGCAGGCGCCGTAGCACTGCTCTCGACACGCGAATGGTGGAAACGCATCACCCTCATGATGCTCAGCATCCCCGTCGCGCTGCTCATGAACGTCACGCGTGGCGATCACGGGCACGGCCACGCTGGGCGACAGCGACGGCCGCGGGCGAGGCGCACGCTGATCGGAACGCTGCTGCTGATCCCGGGCCTTGGCCTCTTCACGGCCGTCGGCTGGGCGGCTCGAGAAAATCGTCCCCACCATCAAGGAACCCAAACCCAAGGGCGAGGGCCCAAAGCTCCGGCTCGGTCTTGCCAAACCCGTCACGGGCGTGCTGCTCGTGATCCTCTTCGGCTCGGCGATCGGCATGGGCTGGGCGATCAACTACTACAAGATCCACCTCAACAAGCTCCCCATCTACGCCCCGGCAACCGCGTGGTCTCCAGCATCCCGCGAGACCGATTCGTGGGTGCAGGTCGGCGCTGATCAGATCGTCTCGGCCGAGGTGCTCGAGGAGCTTGGCACCTCCAACTACGTCACGCGTGTTTATGGAGAAGAACCCGCCCGAGGGCATGCAGCCCCGGATCATCGAGCCACGCCGCGTACTACACCGACCAGATCGACACCGTCCCCACGTGCCGGAGCGCTGCTTCGTCGGCGGGCATCACCCAGTCGGGCGAGAGCACGCCCCTGCCCTTCGAGGCGGACCAGACCGGGTGGATTCTCGATCAGGAGGCCTCGACCGAGGACCGCCCGATCTACACCCGCCAGCACGAGCCGACGCTGGTCGGACACCCGCGGCAAACGCGTCCGGCTGCCCAGAAAATCGAGAACGTCCGGGTCCGCACGAGCAAGTACCTGAGCGGGGCGGCAAGGAGCTGTTTGCGGGCTACTTCTTCGTCGCCAACGGCGGGGTCGCCGCCAGCCGAGGAGGTCCGGTTCCTCGCATTCGATCTCCGAAACGATTACGCCTTTTATCTGAAAGTTCAGTTCAACTCACAGTCCGTCTCCAGCTACGACGAGTTCGCTGCCGTATCGTCCAGCCTGCTGAGCGAGCTGCTGCCTGATCTGATGCTGTGTGTCCCGGACTGGGTCGAGGTCCAGAACGGACGCTACCCGACCGACCGCCGGGAGCCAGAGCACTTCGGGCGATTGACGCCTGGATTTGGAAAGGACCGACCGAACATGTCCGGGCGAGTAAATGTGAAGTTCGTGGTCATTCTGTCCGCAGTGCTGTTCGTTGTGATGGGCGTTGCGGTGGTCGGGGCCGCGCTGGTCCTCATGAAATCCGGCGATCACGCCGCTCTGGCACAGAAGGCCGAAGCCGCGGGCGACTGGAAAGCCGCCGAACGCAGGCTGGGGCAACGCGGTCGCGAAGAGCAAACCAACCCCGATCTCGAGGGATACCTCAAAACGATCCAGAACAAGCCCAACGCAACGGCGACCGACTACGAGTGCAGTTCGAAGTACCGCTCCGTGCTCCGCACGATCGCCGAGTGAAGCGGACCGATCTGGACGCCCACGAGCGTTACTTCGACGAGATCCTGCTCATGCTGCGGCTCGTCGCCCCTCGCGCAGCACGTACGAGTTCCTGATCTCCGAGGTCGATCGCGTCGGAGCCTGCTCTACGGGGAATCGCCCGAGATCTTCCAGAACCTGAGGCGTCATCGCGGCGAAGCCATCGCAGTCATCGCGCAGATCGCCGCGGACATCGACGATGACCTGCTCAACAAGGGCATCGAGGACCTCGAGCAGGCGAGCGAGTCCGCCCGGACGATATCAGCATCACCGAGGCTCTACACCATCCACACCCGCAAGGCCGAGCGCATGAAGCTCGCGTCGCGATGATCTCGCGGCGAGTCATTCGCCACGGCTCATGAGGCCGTCGCCCAGTTCGCGCAGGCCAACCCGGACAACATCGCCGCCCAGTTTCTGCTGCTCCGCGCCGACATTGATAAGGCGGCGTGGCTCGGAATCCAAGGGCTTTTCGGCCCCGAAACCAGCCGGGCGTCAACGCACGCTCGCCGAGTTTGAGGACCGCACGAGGACGCTCGCCGAAGAGGCCGCCACCGCCGAACCGGCCCAGGCTCAACGGCCGCACGATGAACGTCATCACGAGCGTGATCGTCTCGGTCCTGACCGAGGACGCGGGCAGAAACTCGAAGAAGGTCTGGGACCGCGCCAGCAGAACACCGAGGCCGACCGCTCGCTGCAGTTCGCCCACGGCCAGTTCCTCCGCCAACTCGGCAAGCACCCGAAGCGATCGAGATCTTTGAGAAGATCGCCGATCTGCCGACGTGCCCGTCTCGACCGAGGCTGGCAGCGGTTCGAGGACCGCAACCGCGCTCGCTCTTCATGGCCGACGCCGCCATCGAACGCTGGACGCGAATGGAAGGCCGGGGCCAGTCCGACGAGCGCAAGGAGTGGCTCGAGCGGCTCGATCACCTACCGCGACCGCCTCGCCGCGGAGGTCCCGAAGACCGCCCCATGATGCAGTTCCTCGACGCAAGGCTCGCGATGGCCCGCGGCGAGTACACAAGGCCGACCGACTCTTCCGCGAATTCAACAACGCGACCAGCCGATCCAACCCCGAGGGCCTGAAGCTCGCGGCGGCCGTTGCCAAGCAGCCGGCAACCGGGCCTCGAACCAGTACCTCGAGGCCGCGAGGCAGGCCCAGCCCAACGACATCAACACCCTCTTCCGCCTCGCCAGCGTGCACATGGATCTGCGTGATTACAGCCGCGCTGAGACTCTCCTCGAACACGCCCGCGACATCCGTCCCGACGTCCCGAGATCGAAGAACGAACCAGCATCATCAAGGCCTTCGCGGACACTCCGCCGAGACCGACCCGGTCAAGAAGGTCCTGATCGACGCGATGCTCGCCCGGGACAGCGGCGAACTCGACACCGCGATCAACACCATCCGGGAAGGCCTCCGGGAGCACCCGGACGAGGTCCCGCTCATCGTCGGCCTCGGTCAGCTTCTCAACGAGGCGCAGCGGTACGACGAACTCACGCAGGTCGTTGCGCGTGGTCTTGAACTCGACCCGGACAACACCAACCTGAAATCGCTCAAGATCCTCGCCGACATCGGCGGCGACATCGAGCAGATCGGCGGCTGTCGAAGGACGCGATGACATCCCCGAGATCGAACGCCAGATCGCGCTGCACAGGCTGCATCTTCAGAACGAGGACGCCGAGGCCGCGGCCGCGGCTCGCGGCCGCCCGCGATCGACCCGCAGCACAGACTCGTCGTGATTTACTCCTTCGATGAGGCGCTGCGCGCAATGACCTCGTCGCAGCCCGCCGCCTGTACGAGGCTAACAAGGACCCGATATCGACGGCGCTGAGGGCCTTGCGATCCGCGCGGATCGATTGCCGAGGGCAACAAGGACTGGCGAAGCGGACGCTCCGGGCCGCGGTCGAGCGTGGCAGCGTCAACGCCGTCACGATCAAGCTGCTCGCCGATGTGCAGATGGAGCTTGGCGAGACCTTCCGGGCAACCAGAACTACAAGCGCGCCATCGCCGTGCGTCCCGACAACGTCGAGCTCATCAGGGCACATCGTCGTGCTTACAAGGCTCGGCCGCATGAACAGGCGCTCAGCGAGGCCCGCTCGGCGCTCTCGATCGGCCAGCGCGACGCCCAGTTCCGCGAGATGTGGCTCCACCTCGAGGCATGGTGGGCGACAAGCGAACGCCTACGAGCGACGCCTGACCATCGCCGAGAACGAACCCGAGAACCAGCGCTCTCGACCCTGCTGATCGGGCTCGCCGACCTCCGCAAATTCGACGAGGCGCAACCGACTCGATGCCGCTCGCTCGACGAGCGAGCCTCACCCGCTGGCCGCCCTCGACGCCCGCTGGCACTCGACCGCAACGACCTGCAGAAGGCCATCAATGTCTTCTCCGAGTTCATCGCCTCGCCCGCCAATGATCTCAACGACCCGTCGGCGTATCTGGCGTTCGGCGACTTCCTGATCCAGCGGGGCACGGTCGAGCAGGGCATCACCACCCTCCGCCGGGCGCAGTCCGTTCAGAGCAAGGAAAGCCCGATCGCCGACGCGATCCTCTCCGACAAACTCTTCGAAACCGCCGGTACGAGGAAGCCGTCCCCGTGCTCAAGTCGCTCATCGCGGCCGACTTCCAGACGGACACCGCCCGGGGCTGGCTGATCGAGTCCTACCTCCGGCTCCGCAAGCCCGGGCGCGTGAGGAGATGAACAACCTCAGCGAGCAGCAACTGAATTCGCTCAGCATCATGCTCATGCGAGCCGACATGCTCGCGCTCGAGGGCAAAGAGGCCGAGTCGAACGATCTGATCGACGGGCGATCCGGACTACCCGAAGAGTCGCTTGCGTACCTGAAGCGCGCGCGCCTCATGTCCGACCGCCAGACCATGCCCGGCGGTCGCCGACCTCACGGGCCATCGAGCGAACCCGACGAATGCGGACGCGTACCGCTTCCGCTCGCTCGTGCACGCCGAGATGGGCCGCGGGCGACGCCGCCCGTGACATCGTCGCCTCGGCCGAGGCCAACCCCAGAACCTCCAGGCTCCGGCTCGGCGCGTCAACCGACTCATCGAGAACCGATCGCGAGCAGATGGCATCCGACCTCGTGGACACCGCGGCTCAAACGCCGCCCACCGACCTCTCGCTCATGATGAGCGCGGGCGACATGTTCACCAACGCGGGTCTGCACCGCACCGCGATGCGCTACGAGCGAGCACGGGGCAGTCCAAGACTTTCGCCATCGGACAGCGTCTCGCCTCGAGCATCCTCGAGCAGCCGCGACCGGACCTGCGCCGGGCGCGAGATCACGCAGGACCCCAACCTCACCTCGGCCGAGTCGCCCGCGACGTACATGCTTCGCGCAAGATCGAGAACACCGCCGGAAACTCCGAGGGCGTGCGGACGAACCTGACCGCCGCCTACGAACCATCAAGAACAACCCGCAGCAACTCGTCGCACGGACGGAGCCTGCCCGCCATGCTGGAGACGACGTCCGCGGCTCTGCAGTGCGGCTGCCCTCGATCGCGAAGTCACTCTCGCCACGGGCCTCCTCTTCCGCGCATCATGCTGACCGACGATGCCTCCAAAGCAGAGGGCATCCGCTCGGTCGGGTCATCGACGCCGTCGAGAACCCCAGATCAAGCAGAACGCGTACAAGTTCCGCGATGGCCCGCTACGGCGAGTCGGACTACGAAGGCCGCCGGCGACATGCGCGAAGCTCTTGATCGCCCCCAGCGACGCCGAGGTGCTCAACAACCTCGCCTACACACTGGCCAAGCATCTGAATCAGGCTGCCGAGGCCGAGCCCATGGCCCGCAAGGCCGTCGAGTTGGACCGGAATTCGAGGGCGTCGCAGGACACCCTCGGACTGGTGCTGATCGAGGTGGGCAAGGCCGAAGCGGTCTCGGTTCTGCAACAGGCACCTTTGGCCCAGACAGATGTCGATAAGGCGACTGTGCTGGTGCATCTTGCGAGGCTTTGCTCGCGTCCGGTAACCCGGTCGGCAGGACGCTGCCGGCCGTGCCGAACAATCATGGCTGGGGATACGGCTTCATTCGATGAGGAGCTTCGCACCGAGCTGGAACAGATCCAGACCGGTACGCGGAACCAGTAAGAGATCAGGGTCGATACGTTTCTGAGAAAGCAACCATGAGCACAGCATCACACAGCGACCCGCCATCCCGATGGCAGGACCAGACCCCGGCCCGAGCGGCGGCGGAGGCGGTCCGTCCATCGACCCATCAAGCTCTTCAAGTACTTCTGGCTGCTCATGATCTCATGTGTCATTGGGCTCGCCGTCGGCGTCGGGGCGTACCTGTTCTTGCCAAGTTCTTCCCGAAGTACCGCGAGGTTTACTTCAAGTTCTGCCTCAGCAGGTCGACGCGTTGAAGATCGCCAACGATGACCGGCTCAGCCGCGAGCAGGCGACTCGAACGCTTCATGTCCACGCAGGCACAGACCATGGTCTCGGACAAGGTGCTCGACCGCGCCTTGCTGTCACCGGGTCTCAAGACCGAGGCCGCCAACTGGATCGAACCGTTCATGGACGGCTCTGGCTCTATCGCACGCGCCGACGCGATCCGCGAACTCGGAAGACGTCTCGGCCAGGCCCGTCCCTAAGTCCGAATTCATCGTCCTTTCGATGAGCTAAAAGCCCAAGGACGCCGCCTTCATCGCCCGCCAGATCACACAGGCGTACATGGACGGTACGGCAACCTCATCGAATCAACTCACCGACGAACAGCGCGAGTCGCTCAGCAAACGCGTTCTCGAGTACGAGAACGAGATCAGCCTCAGCGAAGGCGCTCGAGACCGCATCATCAACGTCAACCAGATCGACTCCATCGAATCCAGCAAGAGCGAGGCCTACGCCTCGATGCAGGAAAAGGTCGAGCGTCGCGGCATCATCCAGACAACATCACCGCGCAGAGCCAGCAGCTCGAGATGCAGCGTGTCATGTCGGCGCGGGCGGCGTGGTCTACCCGAACAGGTCCGCCGGGCCGCTGAGAACGACCCGCTGGTCCGCCAGACCAAGTCGAGTCTCAGCAGCTCCTCGCCGCGGACCGCTCGCTTGAGAAATCCGGACTCGGCGTCAACCACCCGAGCCGTCTGTGGATCCAGTCTCAGATCGATGGCACGCGCGGAACTCGATATCCACCTCGATCATGCAGTCGCTCTTTAGCGCACAGATTGACACCATCCGCCAGAGCCTCATGCACCTCCGCTCAGGAAACGGCGCTCGCGCGCCATCGATAAGGACAGAGCCCGTCTGAACGAGCTTGCGCTGCAGCAGGGCTCCAGGTTCGAGCGCAAGATCCTGCGCGTGAGCGAGCGCAAAGACGAGGCCCAGCTGCACTCAACAACCCGACGACATCGCCAGCCGCGAGAGCCCAACCGTGTGCGGGTCTACCAGCACGCCAAGGTGCCCGACAAGCCCGCCTTCCCCGATCCCAAGATCATCGTCCCCGCCGGCTTTGTTGTGTTCGTCGTCTCGTCGCGGGCCTGATCGTGCTCCGCGAGGTGCTCGACCAGCGCATCAAGGGACCGGCTGACGTCGCCATGATCCCGGACGCCCGTCGCCCGGCATGCTCCCGATGGCCTCGGAAGACCCCTCGCCCCGAGCGCGGAGACGGCCTTCCACGACCGCCCCACCGGCGTCATGGCCGAGAGCGTCCGCCAGCCTCCCGCGTCTCGATCGTCAGCGCATGCAGGAAGCCGGGCACCGCTCGCTCTGGTCGTCCCTGCGACGCCCCAGTCCGGCACCACCTTTGTCACCAACCTCTCCGAGGCGTGCGCGGGCCGACATCAAAACGCTGCTCATCGACGCCTCCGCCGGCCGCGGATCCACGGCCTCTTCAACCTCGAAGCCAACCTGGGCCTCGTGGACATCCTCGCCGGCGTGTCTTCCATCGACGAAGCCGTCTGCACCACGGATAACGAGAACCTCGACGTGCTGACCGTCGGCTCGGCCGAGCACCGCATGTTCGAGCGCATCGTCACGATCCGATGGGCGAAATCTCACCGAGCTCGAGGCCCGCTACGACATGGTCATCATCGACACCGCCCCGGCCATCGTCGCCGGTGACGGTCGCGGCGGCCAACCGCTGCGGTGCCACCGTCCTCGTCGCTCGCGCGATGAACGAAGCGGCACGGTCGCCAGACTCAAGAGCGACCTCTCCGACACGGGGCCGAGTTCCTGGCGTCATGATCAACGCCGTCCGCTCCTCCGCAGGCGGGTACTTCCACAAGAACATCCGCGCCTCGCACGAGTACCAGCAACGCGGCCGCAAGGCAGCAAGGCCTGAGCCGAGCGACAACGATGACCACCACCGGCGCGACAACCGGCTTCGCTGCGAACCGGTCACCGGGGGCGCCGGCTTCATTGGCTCGCACCTGACTGACCGCCTTCTCGCCGAGGGACGCGAGGTTGTCGTCGTCGACAATCTCTCGACCGGTCGCCGATCAAACCTCCCGTAGCACAGGAACGCCACGTTCATCGAGGCGATCTGGGCACTCATCGGCGGCCTAGGTGAGCAGGGCGAGAACCGGCGTTCGACGAGATCTATCACCTCGCCGCCGCCGTCGGCGTCCAGCTCGTGATGGACAGCCCGCCGAGGCCATCGAAACCAACGTCACGCTCACCGCAGAGCTCCTGGGCCTCGCTCCATTCGGGCGAAACAGCAAGCCCAGCCGCGTGGTTGCCTCCAGCTCCGAGGTCTGGCGGGGCGTCGGCGAAGTCTTCAGCGAGGAAGACGACGTGGTCTGGCCCCACCGTCACCCGCTGGTCCTACGCCGCAGCAAAGCGCCGACGAACACCTCGCGCTCGCGTACCACCGCCAGTCGAACCTGCCCGTCGTCATCGCACGGTTTCAACACCGTCGGGCCGCGCCAGATCGGGACCTACGGCATGGTGCTGCCCGATTCGTCGAGGCCGCGGCTGCAAACAAACCACTCAAGGTCTTCGGCGAGGGCTCCCCAGTCTCGCTGCTTCTGCGATGTGCGACGTTGTCGGCGTCCTGCCCGAACTGATGGGCCGGGGCAACTGCTTCGGGCGTGTGTTCAATGTTGGTTCAGACCACCCGATCACGATCAACGAGCTTGCACAGGCCGTGATCAAGACGCTCGGCTTAATCGACCGTCAGGCACGTGCCCTACGCTGAGGCCTACCCGCGGGGTTCGAGGTTTGCGCCGGCGTCGGCCCGATCTGACCCGCTGCCTCCGGCGAATCGGCTTTGAGGCGTGTGCCGCTCGAGAAGACCATCGAGGATCTGGCCCGGGTCATCCGGCGGACGAGCGTCGCATGATGGCCCTGCTGCAACCACAGGATTTGAGCCTCGCCCCGCCGCTGGACGAGCCCGAAACCGCAGCCGCCGCGACCGAAGTCGTGGCCGAGGTCTCGCGCCAGCATCTTTCAGGCTACGTGGGCGTCTTTGCCGTCGCCTTCCTCGTCACCTCCTGACCACCCCGATCATGCGCCGCCTCGCGGTCGCTAACAAGATCGTCGATATCCCCAGCGACCCGCGCAGGTCCACAAGCAGCCCACCGCCTACCTCGGGGCGTGGCCGTCTTCCTCGGCCTCATGGCCGCCATGATCTTCGGCGTCATCGCCACGCAGTTCCCGGGCTCATCGGTACCACCCGACCGAGCACACGCTCCGCACGGCCAACAAAATCGTCCCTTCTCCATCATGCTCGGCATGGCCGTCATCATGTTCGTCGGCCTCTTCGACGACATCGCACATCAGCCCACGTCTCAAAATCTCCGGGCAGCTCTTCGCAGCCGCTGCACTTCGCCCTCGACGAGGTCGGGATCAAAGTCGCCAGCGGCATCATCCTGCCCATCGCCCACGGCCTCGGCATCGACACCATCCTCATCAACGGGCAGGAAACCGTCGGGTTCGTGCTCTTCGGCGTCGGTTCGATGTCATCTACTGGACCGGCGCGCTGTCATCGCCGCCTTCGTTCTGGTGGTGCAACGCCGCCAACCTCATCGACGGGCTCGACGGCCTCCCTCTGGGGTCACCGGCATCGCCGCTGCGGGCATCCTCGTCATCGCTCACGCTCGCACTCGTCGACGACGGCCCCGCGACACACAGCGCATCATTCTCGCCATGGCCATCCCGGGCGCTGCCAGTTCCTCCCCCACAACTTCAGCCGGCAAGCATCTTCCTCGGCAGACGCCGGCTCGCTGCTGCTCGGCTACTGCATGGTCGTGCTCATCCTCACGCTGGGTGACACGGGCAAGACCCACCTCGTCGTCGCGGGGCTCGTCATCTTCGCCATCCCCATCATGGACACCACACTCGCCATCGTCCGGCAAACTCTCCGGCAAGAGATGAGCGGGCCGACTCAACCACCTCCACCACATGCTCAAACGAAACGGGCGTCAAGGGCGCGGTCTTCGCGCTCTGACATCGGGCCGCGTTCGCAACAGGTCGGCGCGCTTCGGTCGCGCGCGACTCATCTACGCCATCATCATCGTCCGGCGAGCTTTATCGGTGTCACCGCCATCAAGATTGCTCGCCGTGACACCTTCGAGGCCGAGATCGTCGGCTCCATCAGCAAGGCGTCACCAAGCCCGCCCCGCCCGCAACCGACAGCGACGCCGACGCGAGCACTACCAAGTCCGCCTCGGGCAACTGACACCCGCATCTCCCCAGATCCAGCAACCACCGCGAAGCTCTATACTCGGGCCATGGACGCCTTCCAACAGCCCGGCAAGCCGCGCATCATCGCGCTTGATGAACCAGAAAGGCGGCGTGG
>JACADM010000155.1_pt1 | contig 21462 bp, 39 predicted proteins | sample 7512371 | NCBI WGS metagenome assembly JACADM01 (sample SAMN14389041, study PRJNA612141) | algae metagenome | isolation source: non-axenic algae culture | place: India: Navi Mumbai | collected 2017-01
CCACCGAAGCCCAACGGCTTGCCGGTCAGCACTCCGGTGAATTCGTTGGCCAGTCGCTTGCTACGCTGGCCAAACATACCAACCGATCTCCGACCGCCGACACCGATGTCGCCAGCCGGAACATCCGTGTCCGGTCCGACATGGCGAAACAACCTCGGTCACGAACGACTGCAAACGCATGACCTCGAAGTCGGACTTGCCTTTCGGGTCAAAGTCCGCACCTCCCTTGCCGCCACCGATCATCTGGCCCGTCAACGCGTTCTTGAAGATCTGCCGAAGCCGAGGAACTTCAGGATCGAGAGATTGACGGTCGGGTGGAAACGGATGCCGCCTTTGTATCCCGATTGCCGAGTTGAACTGCACGCGGAATCCACGCGGTTCACCTGAGGTCTGTTCTGATCGTCCAGCCAAGGGACTCGAAATTGAATGACTCGTTCGGGCTCAACGATCCGCTCGAGGATCGCGTGCTGGAACTCAGGATGCTGGTCGAACACAGGAGGAAGCGACTCCAAGACTTCCTCCGCCGCCTGCAGAAACTCGGTTCGTGGGCGTTGCGGGCTTTGACCTGGTCGAGAACATCGTGTGTGCGTAACCGTGGGCCATCTGGCTCATATCTCCCAAAGGCCACCGGGAGCCGGTGGGGATTGTCTGGGCGAGCATGGTATCCCCACGCTTCCCGGCGGGTCGAGGTGTCACGGGGACGGCAGACTTAAATCGCTGCACTTCCCTCTCGCAACTTGGGGCGAGATCGCTCCAGGCGGCTAGAGCAGCTCGGTTTTACCCACGAGGTCCTCGGTTCGAGTCCAGCTCGCCCACTCCCTCTTGGTCTGGACACCCACGAAGACGTCCGATAGTGCCCTAGGATCAGGATTTTACCCATTCGTGGAACAAGGTCAGCCGATGAGGCGTATGCTCACAGGAGTAGCATGTACCGCAGCAGCGTCCAAATCCTGCTTATCGCGGCGATAATATTCGCCACAGCGGTCGCACCCATGGTGCGGGCTTCGGTGTCGTGCTGCGGTGAAGGGCATTCCGACCAACGAGTCGCTTTGGCCGCCGATGCCCCGCCCGATCTGGCAGAGTGCGGGTCTGCGCGGCGACCAGTGTTCTCACGCCCCAGAGCGACCAAGCGGACGACTCGAATATCAGCGATCAGCACTCGGACGACCCATGCAGCGAGGATTGCGGCTGCACGCTCTGCCGCGTCATGGCCTCCGTGACGACCGCTCGTGGACGGGCCATCCATCATATCGTTCGCTCACTCCTCGGAGATCGCGTTCGCGGACCCGGATCGGTCTTCGCCCGCGATACCGCGTTCGTCTGCTCCGTCCTCCGCAGTCTGACTTCTGTCGGGTGCCGCTGCGCCGGTCGATGACCAGAAGTCAGTTCTGAAGGACACCCACATGTCATCCCAAGAATATCGCCCGAGGCGTACGCCCGGCGGTTCCCCACATCGTGTTACCGATCGCGCTCGCGATCGTCACGCTCGGCCTCTTCCTCTGGTCCGGCCTGAAGACCCTCACACCAGCGCGAAGGTCCGCGTCGTCCAGGTCATTCCGGCCGTGGCAGAAGCCCTGATGCCCCTGCCGCATCCGAAACAGCACCGGTGGATCGCGCACTAAGACCGTCCAGGCGCCCGGGTGGATCGAGCCGACCCGTACGCCGTCGCCGCGGTGGCTCTCGCGGACGGCGTCGTCCTCGAAGGCCAGTCGGTCGCGAAGGATCAGGAAGTGGCCCGCCTCGTGGACGAGGACGCACGGCTTTTCCTTTCCAAGGCAGCCGTTGGCCTGGCGGAATCACGCAAGCAGGTTGCCGAGGCCCGGCTCGCGTCCGCCCAGGCCGATTGGGACAACCCAATCGAGGCTCGAACGCGTGGTCGAATCAGCCGGAGCGACGGTTGATGAACTGGATGCCCGTCTGGAGCAGTTGCCGTTCCAGATCGATGAAGCCCAGGCCCTGCTCGTTTCCCGCGAGCAGGAGGCCGAGCGCCTTCAGACGCCGCCGATGCTGGGAGCGAGACGGAGATTGATCATCGCCAAGGCGCCGCCGAGAATCAGGCGTCGGTCGTCAAACACTCGGCGCCAGGACGCCGTTTTGCGTGCCAGAGAGCGAGGGCCGCATCGGACCTGAAAGCCGCCCAGCGCTCGATCTCCGGATCGGCGACGCCCGCCTCGCCTCCGCGAGGCCGAGTTGGACGCCGCCGAGGCCCAACTGGAAGACGCACGCTCGGCGCTTCGCGGAGGCAGAATTGCGCGTGTCGCGCATGACCATCCGGTCGCCTATGGACGGCCTCGTGCTGCGTCGCATCAAATCGCCGGGCGACAAAGTGATGATGGGAATGGACGATCCGCGCAGGTCGTCCATGTACGACCCGGATAAGTTGCAGGTGCGAACGGACGTTCCTTTGCCGAGGCGTCGCACATCGTCGTGGGCCAGCGCTGCGAGGTGTTCTGTGAGGTCCTCCCGGACAAGGCTTCGAGGGCGTCGTTACCCGCATCACCAACCTGGCCGATCTGCAGCGAAACACCTTGGAGATCAAGGTCCGCATCATCGATCCCGATCCGATCCTCAAACCCGAGATGCTTTCACGCGTCCGATTCCTCGCGTCCTCCGACTCGACTTCCAACGCGTCTGCCGAAGATGAGACAACGCCGGCGTTTCTGCTCCCGCGTGAAGCGTTGAGGGATGGCAGCACCGTTCTCGTCGCGCCAACGATCCGGCCTCCGCGGACGCGTCGATCTCGTCCCGGTCAAGGTTTCCGATCAGCCGAAGCCCCGAGGGCCTGGTCAGCGTCACCGGGCGCTGCTACTCGACCGTCGTGCTCGGCGATGACGAACTGCAGCCCCGGCTGGTCGATTTCTCGACTTCCCCGCCCCTGGCAGCAAGGAGGCCGTGGGATGACACTGATCAAAGCAAACAACCTGACCCGTGAATACAAGAAGGGCGGCGAGACCATCCGCCCGCTCAACGGCCTGAACCTCGAAGTCCAGCGAGGGGACTTCCCGCGCTCATGGGCCCCAGCGGGAGCGGTAAAGACCACTCTCCTGAATCTCATCGCTGGCATCGACAGCCCGACCCAAGGCGAACTGATCATCGACGGTATCAACATCGCGACGCTCGGCCGGAACAAACTCGCCGCGTGGCGGTCCGAGCACGTCGGCTATATTTTTCAGCTCTACAACCTTGTCCGGTCCTACCGCGTTCGAGAACGTGGAGCCCCTGATGCTTCACAACTTTCGCGTCGCGAGCGTCGAAGCCGAGTCAACGAAGCTCGAACAGGTCGGCATCGCCGACCGCGCGGGTCATTACCCCGACAGATGAGCGGCGGCCAACGCGTTGCGATTGCTCGCGCCCTCGTCACCAACCCAACGATCGTCGTGGGCGACGAACCGACCGGTGACCTCGACAAGAAGTCCGCCAAAGCGATCATGGAACTGCTCCAGCGGATTAACCGCAGAACAGGGTCGCACCATCATCATGGTCACGCACGACCCCAAGACCACCGACTACGCCGGTCGCGCTCCACCTTTGAGAGTGGCTCACTCGTTACGGACGCCAAAGCAACGAACTGGTCGATCCTCCCCTGGAAGGCGCGATCGCATGAGAATGTCTCTCCTACCGCTCATCTTCAAACAGGCGACGCGAAACCGCGTCCGATCGCTGCTCACCATCAGCGGTATCGCCATCGCGATGTTCCTGTTCACATCCATCCAGGCGATGCAGACCGGCGTCAACGAAGCGACACGCAGCGCAGACGACACTAAATTGGTCGTCTATCGCGGGCCGTTTCTGTCCCGCGACGAGCCAATTGCCGGGACTACCAGAGCCGAATCGAGCGGATCGAAGGCGTGACCAGCGCTCCCGATCAAGGTCGTAGTCACCAACTGCGGCACTTCACTCGATGTCGTCACGTTTCGCGGCGTGCCAAAAGAGTCGTTCCTCGAAGACCGGGAAGGGAAGATTGAAGTCCTCTCCCGGATCTACTCAGGAGTGGATGAGCCGATCCGACGCCACACTTGTCGGTGAGACCCTTGCGAAACGTCGCGGGCTTCAGGTTGGAAAAACGTTTGATGCCGCAGGCATCCGGGCGTACGTAGCCGGGATTATCCGTTCAGAAGAACTTCAGGACGGCAATACGCCTTCGCTTCACTGGACTTCATCCAGCTCGCCGGGCACGCCAACTCGGCATCGTGACTCAGTTCGATGTTACGGTCAGCGATTCCTCGCGCAGGCTCGAGCCGGTCGCCGAAGCCATCGACGAGATGTTCCGGACCGCTCAGAGAACCCACGATGACAGCGACCGAGAACACGTTTATCGCACAGATCGCCAGTGACATGATCGGTACGGTCGGTTTCCGCGCTGGCTCGGCATCGGCTGCCTGATCGCCGTCATGGCCCTCATCGGCAACGCGATCGTGCTGAGCGTGCAGAGCCGCATCGCCGAGCACGCCATCCTCCAGACACTCGGGTTCCGGAACTGGCAGATCGCCCTGCTCATCGTCGGCGAGGGCGCGCTCATCGCCACCATCGCGCGGTCGTGGGCGGCGCGGCCGCGATCGCCGCGACCAAACTGACGAGTTTTTCGCTGTCGGTCGAGGGACAGTCCATCCCATCCTCGCCGGTCCGGAACTGCTGCTGACCGGCCTGCTGGTCTGCGCCTCGCTCGGCGTCGCTGCCGGAATCATCCCCGCCATTCAAGCGTCGCGCGCGAGATCACGGCGTGCTGCAGGGGCGGTGTAACCATGGGACTCCGACAGTTGCCATTCGAATACGCGTTCCGCAACCTCGGCCGAAGCCGGGTCCGCCTCTTCATCATCGCTGATCGGCGCGACACTCGTCGTCCTGCTGGCCATGGCGGCGACCTCATTCGTCCGCGGCATGGAAGCGACGCTGACCCGCAGCCCGGCATCCACACGAATGATGTGATCGTCCTCGGAGCCGGGAGCGAAGAGTCCGTGGGCGATCGCAGATCGATTCAAGCGTCGCGGGCATCGTGGCATCCAGCGTGCAGGGTCTCAAACAGGCCAGCAACACGCCGCTCGTTTCGCCCGAGATCCATGCCATGCTCCCGGTACGCGAAGCCGGCGGCGAGCATCCAGAGCGTGATGCGAGGCGTTCGCCCGCAGGTCGCCGTGCTCGATGCATCCGCAGGTAGAACTGCTGGAGGACGCCTCCCACGTGCAGGGGCGCGATGAGATCATGGTCGGCTCGCTCACAGCCGTTCGGCAGGCCTCGCGAATCGCCTGGCGGTCGGCTCGACGCTCTACTTCGATGGGCGTGAATGGACTGTCTCCGGGCGCTCGCTGCTCCATCCACGGTTATGGACGCCGAGATCTGGATCCGCTGACAGACCTGCAGATCGCAACGAAACGCGAATCCACTATTTCCCTGCGTCGTCGTCGCGCTCCGACACGCGCCCGCGGGATATCGACCTGCTTACCAAATCGCGACTCGACCTGGAGATCGCGTCGATTACTGAAGAAGACTACTACGCCGGTATTGCGTCGTTCTACACAAACCCATTCGGATTATGGTCATCGTCACTGCGATCTGATCGGTCTCGGCGGGCTGCTCGGTGGGCTGGCAACACCGCCGCGTTCTCCAGCCAGTACGCGAGGTCCGGGATGCTCAGCCGGCTTCACGCGTCGGGCCATCGTCTCAACCTGACCGAGGAATCACATTCTGCCGCGTGCGGCGCCGTTCTGGCAATCGCCATCGGTACGCGTGCTCATCGACGTACGCGGTCCATTCTCGATGGGAGCGTTCGAACTACGCATCGACGCGGTCGCGATGCTTGTTGGCCTCTGCGCGCAGGGCTTTGGTCGGCCTCGTCGGCGCCCATCCCGCCGTCGGTTCGCTGCCTCCGGCTGCCTATTCCTTCCGCACCAAATCACTGTAACCCCGTTGCCCGTTTCATCATCCTCGAAAGGAATCCACATGAACCCGCTCCGTACCTTCACCGGCATCGCCCTGATTTCCGCACTCGCACTCGTCGCGGGCTGCGACTCGTCCTCGACGGACACCACGTCGTCGAACGGAGAAACCTCGTCGTCAACGCAGGGCCGGGTCACCCAGACCTCGTGGCTGCTCGACGAGGCACCGTCGGAATACCGCGAAGTCGCCGAGGCCAAACAGGCGTTGCGAAGGCGATCAGGTCGTGCTACGCGGTCGCATCGGAGGCCGGGTCGAGCCGCTCTCCGCTGATTCGCCCGCATTCATCATCATGGATGCTTCGATACCGAGTTGCGCGACGGCGACGATGATCACTGCTCGATGCCGTGGGATTATTGCTGCGAAACGCCGGAGACGATCGTCGCGAACAGCGACAGTTATCGTGCTCGATGCCAACGGGAACCCACGGACCAAGATCTCGTCGCCGCCGGGCTCGAACCCCTCGACGAGGTCATCATCGTCGGCACCGTGCAGGCGCTGAACGGGAACGTCCTCACGATTCATGCGACCGGCGTACACAAACGCACCGCGGGCTGAGGCTAACGACTACCGCAAAAGGGCTCAAGGTCGTTCAGCAACTTCGCCAGGACGAAGTTCATGATGACGATCGCCACGAAAGCTGGTGACGAAGGCGTCGGTCGTCGCCGACCGACGCCCTGCGCCGGCGCGACGGTGGAACCCTTGAAGCACGAGATGAGCCCGATCGCGAACGCGAAGCAAAGCGCTTGATCAGCCCCGTCATCACGTCCCACCAGTCGATGAAATCGGCCGTGTACTGCCAATAAGCGCCGGGTTCACGCCCTCGATCGCGACGATAATGATCAACCGCCGGCAATGCCGCAGAAGTTGGAGATCACGGTCAGCGCGGGATCATCAGCACGCACGCAACGACGCGCGCGCGACCAGCACCGTATGGGATCGGCCGCCATCACGCGCATCGCGTCGAGTACGGTCGGTCACGCGCATCGAGCCGAACCGGCGGCCAGAGCACCACACGCCCAGCCAGCATCACCGCCGCGAGTACCGGTCCGATCTGTTTGACGACCGAAATGTTGACGACCGCACCGAGGCGCTGCTCCGAGACCGAACGTCGCGAACTGGTCGTACCCTCGATGGCCAGGACCGCGATAAAAGACCGGTCAGCGAGCACAGGTGCCGAGCGGGTGCCGATCAGGTCGAGTTGCTGCGACAGCCTCGACCATCGCCCCAGGATCCGGGGCGAAGAGTGATCGAACATGACCTGCCAGGAAAACCGAAGGAAGGCTCCGAAGTTTCCTGTCACGCGCTGGCAACAGAACCGCCGAAGCGTTCGACCGCCCGCAAGGGGCACTCAAGTCGCTTCGGCGTTGGTCAGGATCGGCGAGGGTCGGCACGGCTCACAACCATACTCGTCAGGAAGTGAACCCGCCGACCAACCGCTGAACTACTTGATCGGGAAGTCCTGAGCGGACGCCGGGGCCGTCTCTGCCGGGATCAGACGCCCCCAGTCGGAGGACGTTTCGCCAACGGGCATATCGCCCATCGGGACGACAAAGATCTCCACGCGGCGATTGGCCGCCGTGCCGCCGGTCGGGTTGTTCGCAACCGCCGGGCGGTGGGGACCAACCAACGACCTCGATACGGTTGCCAGGGAAGCCCGCATCTGCAGAGCTTCGGAAACCGCGATCGCACGGAACACCGACAGGACGCGGTTATTCGCGAATCTCTGGCGGGTGGCGGGGTTCGAAATGGGTTGGCTGTCGGTGTGTCCGACCACGCGGATCACGTACCGGACGCCGAAGAGCCGACAGAGTGCGGGCCAACTGGCGAAGGCTTCCTGGGCACCGTCGCGCGGAGTCGGAGCCGGAGTTGAAGGTCAGGTCGCTCGCCACGCGTACCATGCGCAGCGAGCGTCGTACTGGAGCAGATCCGGGTAGCGCGGCGAAGCGACGCAGCCATGTCGGTCTGAGCATCGAGCAGGACCGAAACCACATTGCCGAGGCGGTTCTCAATATCACCGAGGTTCTGTGTCGGGCTGTCGATCCGGCTACAACTGGCCGATCTGGCGATCCTTCGCGGCGACCGCCGCCTCAGTTCGCCGATACGCTCGGCCCGACGCGACGCGATGCTCTCCGCGGTCTGCTTTTCCTGGAGCAGCCGGGCGTTCTGGGCTTCGGTGAGTCGACCATGGTGGTCGTCGTGTCGTACTGGTCCTGGCCGACGCAGCCGCCGAGTCCGAGGCCCGCGATGCTCGCCAGCGCGAGGTCGCACCGGCGGTGGTAACAGAACGGAAGTCCGAGGGTGACGCATGGGTTCGCCTCTGTGTGAATCTATCGAGTAGCTCCAGCGAGTCCGAGAATACGCTGGACGGTGGTAGAGAATACCATGTTGTTGTCAGGCCCGGCGTAAATCGTGATGCACGCCGTCGGACCCGAATGTCATCGGCATTCGCCTGCTCGACCGTGAAATCCCTCCCCGGCTCCGGGGCTGTGACCCGATAGGATTCCGTCCACTCGATGCGCCTGACCGTGAAATCCAGATTCTCCGCCTCGCCGGAGCCGCCGACGGCCGCGGAACCCCTTGGCCCTGCACCGCGATCCTGGAAGTTTCTCCGGACGCTTTCCCCGGCGTCGAACTTCTCGCGATTGGAAACGATGACATCGTGCGGAGTCACCCGGCGGTCTCCGGTCCGAGTTCGGTCGAAATCGACGCGTCGGGTTGCGTCGCGATCCCGGGGCTTGTAAATGCCCATACACATCTCGACCTCACCCACATCGGTGCAGGCCTATCGCCCGGAGCACACGTTCATCGACTGGGTCGACATGATCCGCGAGCGTCGAAGCAACGCCCGACGCCATTCGCGCATCGGTCCGAGCGGGCATCGACAAGTCCATCCGCGGGGCGTCGTTGCAGTGGGGATGTTGCCGGCGTCTTTGGGCTTGAGCCTCTGCGAGAGTTGGTGTCGAGCCCGATGGCGGGCAAGGTCGGCATCGAGCTCTTCGGAATCGGCAAGCGACAGAAGTCGATCCTGGAGCATGGCCGACCTTGCCGCCGCGGCATCCGAACTAACGCGTAACAAGCCGCGTGGACTGGACCTGGCAGCCCACCCTATTCGGTCGGCACCTCGATTTACCGGCGATGCGCGAGTGCAGTGATCGTGGCGTGCCCATGATGACTCACCTCGCCGAAACAACGCAGGAAGCCGAGTTCGTCGCCCACGGCACCGGGGCGGTCGACTTCTGAGGCGTTTAGACGCTTGGGATGAAACGTGCATCGAATCGGTTGGCAGGGAGACTCCTGTCGAGTATCTGTCACCGATTCTCGCCGAATCGCATTCAATCGTTGCTCATGTGAACTACGCCAGCGACGAGGACATCGGACGGCTCATCGATGCCGGGGCATCCGTTGCGTACTGCCCGCGCAAGCCACTTTCGCCAGGAGCAGGCGTTCGGCCCCATCGGTATCGCGAACTGCTTGAAGCCGGAGTCAGCGTCGCCGGGGACAGACTCGATCGTCAACCTGCCCGGGAGGACTCTGACCGTCTTTCAACACTCGACGATGCCCGCCTGCTCGTGCGCGCGACGGGCTTCCGCCCGGTGGCACTCTCCATGGCGACCTGGCGAGGTGCGGACGCTCTTGGTCTGGATCCGGACTGCTATTCCCTCGCTCCCAGCCGGCCCTCGCCGACTTGCCGGGCTCGGGTTGGTCGACGTTTCCGGGCTGGCGCTGATCAACCGGCCGACGCACGGGTGATGGCGAGTGAACGGCCTTCACAGTCGTGCGTCCAACCCACATGCCCGCAAAGAATTCCGCATCATGAGCCAGCCCGCTCGGCGAAGTGCAAAGCCCGCGTTCCGCGCAACGCGCTGCGATGCTGCAGCAGCGTGCGTCTCGGCTTGCTTTTGATTCTGGCAATCGCGGTCTACGCGGCTCTGGGAACCGTGTCTCTCGCAGGGCCTTCGAGATCCTCGGTGGTGAGCCGTGGGCACCGGGCCGGACGATCCGACACCTGCCGTGGATCGATCTGCGCGAACAGGAGTATTACTCGACGGATCTCTTTGGCGCCTCTGCTTCTTGCCCTCGTCGTCAATGTCGCTCGCGACCGTTCTGCATCCCGTGGCGACCGGATCAGCGGGCGTGATCCTGACGCACGCGGCGGTGGCCGTGCTGGCGATAGGGGCGTTCGTCGCGACCCGAAGCCCGGTGAATGCAACAATCGCTCTCTTCGCCGGGGAGCCGAGCAGCACTCGATCGATCGCTCTCGCTCGGTCCTGAGGTCGATGGGGTTCACGCAGGATCATGGCGTCTCGACCAACGGCTTCCTCGCTACGCGGATTTCGGTGTCCCGTGGTCGGATCGCGACCGCAATCGCCCTCGATGACGGGGTGCGAACCGGTTTCTCCCACTCCGCGCGAGTTGTCTCGCGATTGGAACGGGGCAGCCCAGGCGATCCGCCCGGCTGGCAGTTCGATGAGGTTCTGGCCACAGGCGAGCGACGGACTCTCTGCCTGATCGCCGCCGGCGATGCCGGCAGCCGGAAGATGCTTGGGACAGTTCTGCTCGCCCTGGGCGCACCATGGCCGAGCCCCGATGTCCTGTCGACAGCGATCGAGCAGCCGCACACCCGCAGCATCGGGCTTGTTTGGATCGAGCCGCAACCGGGTGTGACTCTCGCGCTTCCGGCTTCACGCGGCATCAGTGTTTGCAGAAACCGAGGAGGGGTCTGGCAGGCCGAATTCCTGGATCGCGCCGAGTTCATTCCCGGGACAACCTTCGGAAACTATCGGTTAAGCGGGCCGGGCTTCCGAGACCAGATCCTCTATGCGAAACTTCATGGGATCCACGCGTTCAGGGTCGTTTCGCAGACGGATCAGCCGATCCGGACGGGCGGACCTTCCGGACGCCTTCCGCAGTCTGTTTCTGGACGCCGCAGCCAGCGATTGTGCTCCATCCGGAGGGCTCGCTCCGCTTTCGCGACAATGGCCTGCAGGTAGGTGAAACGCTGGTTGTCGGCGACATCAATTCAATCGGCCCGCTGGCAGAACTTCAGACCACGCGAATCGATCGAACGCCCGGCTTGCCCAGCAAGTCGAACGCCTCCCTCTCGTTGAAGATCCGCAACTGCTCGCTGCGCGCGCTTGGGTCGGCGGTGCGTGTCGAGTGGGAGTCCGAGGACGGTACGAACGCGGCGTGGCTGGGCTTTGATGACAGCCGGACACCCGAGACCGAACCGAGCGGTCTTCATTACGGACCCCAGCGATTCGAGATCGCAGACACTTCGCTGGCGTTCCGGTCTTTCAAGGCCGAAATTCTTTCGGCGCGGAAGCGTGCCCATAGACTTTCAGATCGGGATCGAACTGAACCAATTGGGTGAAAGTACGGTCCACACACTCAGTCTGAACGAGCCGATTCGAACGACCATTCGCATCCGAGATCGGGACCGACAGGTGCAATTATCTCTGATCGGCTGGGATGCAGCGGGATGGGAGGCGTCGCGGGCAGGATGCGGGTCAGTCCGAGGGAGTTCGATATGTCATCCTGTCCATGAATCAGCGAGGGCGTCGGGATGGCGCTGTTCGGCGTCGCCTGATCCTGCTCGGGCAGGGTACTCGCTTGTGACCCGGCTGGTCTTGCCGCTCACGCGTCCATCGCCTGGCTGGGGAGAGCGGGCGATGAAAGCCGTCATCCTGCTGCTGGTCTTCGTGCCGCTCGCCGAAGCTCCGTGCCAGCCTTTGTCCGTGATGTCGATCTGTCAGCGCTCGATGGGATCGAGGTGCCAGCAGGGCGGACCGAGTGGTCCCGCTTCGTTCGCCGACGCATTCGTCACCGATGTGCACGGGCGGACGCCGATGGTTGCGGCCGACGGCAGCGAGGTGGATTCGGTCATCGTGCTGCTGGAAAGCGTTTTCTACCCTGAACGCGTGGGTGGTGCACCGTCGCAACGCGGGGCGAGCGATACCGAAGTTTGGCTGGGCAAGCCCTTGAGGAGCTGCTTCCGGGCTTCCGGGCGGAGAATCCGATGCTGACCAGACCAGCGACCTCGCCCTGCTCGAAGCCGACTTTCGCTCATCGTTTTCGAGCGAGGTACTGCGTCCCGTTCCGGGCGACGCCGGAGACCTGGTTGACCGTCGATGAAGCGCGGCAGTCTGCTGGGACCGCTTCTCGATCGGCTGTCGGTCGCGCGCGTGGCGATACGCCAACGATTCTGGCGATCGCGGATCTCGCAGCCCTTCAACGCAAGCAAGCCGCGAACGGTGAATCCCCAAATACTGCATCGAACGCGTCCTCGAAAGTCTGCCGCTGCTCTCGCTCGCCGTGGTGCTTTACGTGCTCGCGACCGTATTCGCTGCCCTGAAGCGCCACCGGGCAGCGCTCGCCACCGCATCGGTCGCCTTCTTCCTGCATCATCGTCGTCATCGGTCGAGCGATCGTGCTTCATCGGCTTCCGGTCCAGAACCACTACGAGTCAATGGCGGCAGTCGCGCTGATAGTCGCCGGTGGGGACTGCTTTTCTCGTATCGGTCCCGAAAGGACTCCACATTGGCGATCGGCAGCGCTGTCGCGCCGGCCTGGTTGCGATCGCGGAGTGGCTGAATGTTCCCGGTCGCCTGCTTGAAACGAAGAGCCGGAATCCTGTCCTCAACCGCCATCCTCCAAGTACCACGTGCTCGCCATCCTCACCGGGTACGCGATCATCCTGTTCGGCGGGGGTCGGAGGGATTCTGCTGGTCCAACTCGCGCGGTCGCTCTCCGGAACAGATCGCCGACCTGCATCGCACGCAGACCCGCCTCGGCTACTGGGCGTTCTGGGTGCTCGGACTTGGCATCTTTCTCGGTGCAGTCTGGGCGGATCGTGCGTGGGCGGTGGTGGGCGTTCGACCCGAAGGAGACCTGGGCCCTGATCACATGGCTCGTCTACTCGCAATGGTCCACATCCCCGCCTCTCGGTTATCCGCCCGTCGCCGCCCGTCATCGTCGCGACGCTGCACCTGCTCGGCCTGCTCGCGATGCTCTGGACGTACTTCGGGGTAAACCTGTTGTTGCCCGCTTCATTCCTGCCTGATTGGCAGTCGAACCGTCCGGAAGCCGCGTTCACGGCCCAGTTCGCGAATTACCGTGGTCTGACGCCGTTCAGCCGATATCATCTTGTGGCCGATGGTGGCCGATTCTGCGGTACCCAAGCATGAGCAGCGAAATCGACATCCTCTGGAGCAGATTGCGGGAGCACGCGGGCCCTTACCCGCCTCAGGCGTTCATCTTCGTTCAGGAAGGCCTGCGTCATACCTGTGATCGCCTCTACGATCGATGAAGACGGTCCGACCGATGGCTCGCGCCCATGTCACTGGCCAGGGGCCTGCCTCGGCCTGCGTGACTATGCCCAGCAGCAATTCGGTCTGCTCGCGATGACCGTCCTCAATTCGTGGAACATCCGGCGGACCGATGACTTCGGCAAGATCGTCTTCGCCATGATCGGAGGCCTGCTCCGCAAGACCGAACAGGATTCCATCGCCGACTTCCAGACTTTCCGGTCTTTGGCTCCACGCACGAACTCTGCTGATAGCCGCTCGCGTGTCCCCGTGAATTCGAACCCGGACACCGCCATCGGCGGCCGTGCTATTCTCTGGCCCATGAGCGAACCCGACCACGGCTCGGAATCCCGCCAGGACACCCTCCGCGATCTGGCGAACCGTCACATCTGGCAGATCCAGCCGATCCGCGACCTGCTCGTCATCGTCGCGGTGCTGCTTCTGCTCTGGCTCGGGGCCGCTCTCCGTCGTCACCGTGCCGCTGCTTCTGGCGATGCTGATCGCCCTACCTCGTCGAGCCGCTTGTCCAGCGCGACCAAACTCTCGTGGGTCAGCCGGCAGGGGCCGCCGCCGGGATAATCCCTCGTAGCTCTCTGTCGTCCTCCGGCCACCATCGGTGGGGCGTTCGCGGCCCGTCAGGGCATCACCGCGGCTCGCCTCACCGAGAATCATCGTCCTCCGACGATGTCGTCTCCAGGCTGACGCGACGGAGGAACTCGATCGCCTGCCGACGGCTTCTGGCAAGGCCTCGCGGTGTAGCCGTCGAGATCCGCGAGGCTGCCGAGCGCACCAAAGCCAGCGGCGGAATAACTCCCGGGCGAGACTCCGCCGCCCGCAGCGCCGCCTTCAGTAGCGAGCCCGACCCCGAAGCAGAAACCACCGACGAAGCCCTCCCGAGCCCGTTATCCCCGCCGCCGAAGCCACGCTCATCTATGGTGTGTTCGAGCAGGTCAGCGACTGGGTCCAGAGCAACCGGGGCCTGATCGCCCAGCATCTCCAGCAGCGGGTTCGACATCTTGCTGGCTCGCCGGCGCCCATCTCGCTGTTCAGCCTCGGATTCATGGCCTTCCTCACCGCGTTCTTCTTCTTCTTCATCTGCACCGGCTGGGGAGCGGTAAGGCGATTCTGGTTCAACCTCATCCCAGAACGACGGCAGGGCGCAGCGTCGAGCTCTTCAAGCAGATGGACGCCGTCATCGCCGGCTTTCGTGCGTGGGCGCTGACCATCATGCTCATCCAGTGCGTGATCTTCTCGGTCGGCTACCTGATCATCGGCACGCCCGCCGCGATCATCCTCGGCGTCGCCGTCGGCGTGCTGTCGATCGTGCCACCTCGCGCCATCGGCATCCCGATCTCCATTGTGCTCATGCTCCTCGCCGTCGATCCGGCCCAGGCCGAGACCTTCCGCAGCGTGGTGGTGGATCGTCTTCGCGCCGATCGGCGTGTACATGATCGGGCAGGCCGCCGACGACTACGTGCTCACGCCGCTCATCCAAGGCAAGTCCACCGGCCTCGACACGCCAACCGTCCTCTTCGCCTCGCTCGCCGGCGGCATCCTGGCCGGGTTCTGGCCTGCTCATCGCAATCCCCGTCGCGGCGTGCATCAAGATCCTCATCCGCGAGATCGTCTGGCCCAAGTTCCGCATGGGCCGAGGGCGAAGCCTCGGACCCGCTCCCGATCGGCGGGGGCCAGGACGCTTCGCGCTGATCGTCCTGCGGAACCGTCCGGCTTAACGACGCTTCTTGCCGCCCTTGCGGCTCTTGAAACCCGTTTCGGGCTCTGGCTCTTCGTCGAGCCGCGCCCGCCGGCATCATCGGCATACCCTCCATGCCCGGCAGCGACCCGCCGCTCTTCTGGGCTCGCATCGCCGCGACCTTGCCCTTGACGCCCACGCCTGACATCTGCTTGCTCATCTTCGAGATCATGTCGAACTGCTTTGTTAGGCGAAACATCCTCAACCTTTGTCCCTGAGCCGGTCGAAATTCGCTTGCGCGCGACTGATCAAACTTTCTTGACGCTCTTCCGCTCCTCGGGCGTCATCGAGTTGACCATGCCCTCGACGCGATCGAGCTTGTCGTCGATGTCCACATCCTTCAGCATCGAGCCGACGCCCGGCAGCATCCCGAGCATTTGCTTCATCGGACCCATCCGGCAGCGTGCGCCTGCTTCAGGAAGTCGTCCATCGTCATTTCGCCCTTGGCCATCTTCGCGGCCATCTCCTCGGCCTCTTCCTCGTTGACCTCCTGCTGCGCTTTTCCACCAGCGACACGACATCGCCCATGCCCAGAATGCGACGCGATCCGGTCGGCGTGGGCTCTCGAACTTTGTCGACGTGCTCGCCGGTGCCGATGAACTTCAGCGGTGCCCGTGATCTTGCGCCGTCAGCGCCGCGCCGCCGCGTGTCCGAGTCGAACTTGGTGAGGATCACGCCGTCGATCGACAGTTGCTCGTGGAAGGCCTTGGCCGAGTTCACCGCGTCCTGACCGGTCATCGCGTCGACCACCAGCAGGATCTGGTGGGGGCTGAGCGCCTGTTCACCGACCGCGCCGGTCATCGGCTCCATCGTTGATGTGCGGGCGCCCGGCGGTATCGAGAATCAGCGTGTCGACACCCACCTTGCGTGCCTCACTGAGCGCGTTCTGGCAGACCTTCACCGCCACGCCGACCGCCTTGCCGTACTCCGCCGCTTTCCTTTTCGCCGTAGAACCGCGCAGCGGCCCGGTCGTGATCTCCGCGTTGACCGTCTCGACCACGGTCTCCGGCGATCGATCGCCGCCGGCCTTTGCAGGTCCGCCGCGGCGAGCATGACGCGCTTCTTCAGGTACGCCGCCAGGCTGCCGCAGGTGGTCGTCTTGCCCGAGCCGGAGCCCGCACATCATGATGACCGTCGGCCCGGGCGAGACGCGGATGCCTGGCTGGCTGTCGTCGCCCTGGCTCATCAGCCTGATCGAACTCGTCGTTGACGATGCCGATCATCTGCTGGCCGGGCTTGAGCGACTCGAGCACCTTCTGGCCCTTGGCCTGCTCAACGACGTTCTCGGTGAACTCCTCGACGACCTCGTGTGGACATCGGCCTCGAAGGGTGCGAACGTCCTCCATGGCCTCGCGTACGTTGGATTCGGAAATGGTGCCGCGGCCGCTGAGTTTCTTGATCGCGGAGTTGAAGCCGTCGGAAGACGATCGAACATGGGCTTAGAATTCCTTGCTGCAGGGAAAACCAAAACCGGCCTTGATCGGGCGGGTTGTAGGGTTTAGCGGGTTTGGTTCAGTCCCCGGCTGAAGGTCCGATAAGATAGGTTATGTAAAATTGCGGCCTCGGCGAATTCGTTCGGCTTGCCTGAAGCGTGATTTCCGGGCTTGCTTAGGCGTTACCCGGGCGGTGTCAACTTCAGGGGGCCGCGGCTCACCTGCGCGGTTCGCCACCATTCGGTTGATGTCGATCGATTCACTTGCTTCGCCGAGTTGTCGCACCGTTTGATCCCAACGGGCAAAATCGCGATCCAGGTCTATGCCGATTGCCATGACCCAGGCCAACTCGTTGGCATCGTTTGCGAGGATTGCATCTCGCGCCCACCTGATGTGCGACCAGTCGACGGACCCGACGCACCTGCCATCTGCAACAGGGCGACGAACCAGTCGCGAGGTCAGGCGGGCAAGTCCACCGCCGCTAGCCCGTAATCATCGCGAAGGCTCAAATCCGGGATCGGCTCGAGCAAGGAACAAGAAGGCCCACGTTGTTCCAGTAGCGACTCGCGGGCTCCCAGAATGATCTCGCCAACGTTACCCTCGTGCATGAGCCTGACGGCGAACCCAGTTATCGAAGTCTGCTTTTCCCGAACGTTGGCAACGTTCCACGTGTCACGCTGGTCGTGCCGCGAGCAGGCCCCAAGACGAATGCACCGGCTCTTATGTCGGTCGTCTCAAATCGCCCATGGGTCAGAACAGTTTCGATGTCTTCGTCGGTCATTGACGGCGTACTGTTCGTCGAGCCACCGCTTCTCCCACCATCTGTGCTGTCAATAGACGCCTGGGCGGCGGCTGTCAACCTCGCGTCCGATGACTCATCTGTCGCGGATAGCCCACGTTCAGAGTGAGGTCGGCCGGGGAAGTGCGCAGCCAACTAGCACAGATTAGGAACGCCGCGGTGAACGATTTTGGTGCATGTCGAGACGTCCTTCTTAGGTGAGTGCGTGACCCGATCGTAGCGGATCACCCCCTTCGCCACACTACACAGAGAATGTGCGGACGGTCAGGCGGAGGCGATAAGACGGAACCGTGAGCGATCTGCGGCCGAATATCCGTCCGGTGAAGGCGGATGTTCCAAACCCATGGCAAAGCGCAGCAACACTCCGACGCAGAGTACTCCAGAGTGGCGCGTGTCGTCGCCTTTGCGGCAGTCTTGATCGTCGCGATCCTCGTCGCGTGGGCGGTCCCGATGGGAGACTTCGCGCGGTCCGCCCGATCCCGACTCTGGCGACTCAGCCATCCCCGCCGAGACTCGAGCAGGCCGAGCCGCACACCTGCGGCTATCGCCGCGAGCACCATCTACAGGCTTATGGTCTCGATGTCGTCGAGCGACGGCTGCTCGCCCGGCTCGGTGTCGACAACAGGTCCTTTCTCTACGACTCCACCACCACCGGGTGTCTGCATCCAGACTTCTATCGTGCGATGGTGGGACGGGTTCGACGTTGCGGCTCTCGACCTGGACAGCCCGTCGGACTAGCCCGCCTGAGTCTCACCTGGAAGCCGGCGGACTCGCCCTTGCGCGATTCGTCGCCACGAGCGGCGTCATGCACTGGGTCGTACTCAGCCATCAGCGGCAGCGAGGTCACCGTGCTGGACCCGCTCGGGACGAGATTCAGTCCGCGCGTTTCAGGAGTATACTGGGATGATCGGTTGCTCAGTGTGGTAAAGGTGCAGCCGCGAACCGGTCAGCCCGCCCACTCTGGGAACACACCTGCGGAGCAATCGACATGCTTTCCGCGTTTCGACGCTCCGGGTGACCGGCGATCCCCGATCGATGTTCCGTGAGGGCGACCGCGTGTGCGTCAATGCGACTGGCCCTCAGGCGGCCTCGCGCAGCGGCGTATTCCAGCGACTCGCGAACCGTGCAGAGCAACTCTCGTTGGGGGCTTATGCAGCAGGCGTACGCTTCGGACGCCGCGGCGAGTTCGGGACCCGATCCGACGCTCGGCGGTCAGGAAGATGACCGGCGTGTTTCCGATGAGGCCCTGCTTGTCGAGGCGTTCCTTCACGCTGAATCCGTCGCCGGCGGGCATGTTGATATCGAGAATGATCAGAGACTCGGTTTGGTGGCCGGCCAGCCGCAGTGCGTGGAACGAATCCGTCGCCTGAATGACCGAGTAGCCCGCCTTCTCGAGGTGGTGCGTCAGAGCACTTCAGGTGCAGGTGGTCATCGTCGGCAATCAGGATCGTGGTGCCCATCGCAAAGAACCATCGTTGGTTGACCACTTCGCCGGGCCTGACCGCTTGTCGGCCCCAGATGATTACCCAGCGATGCTCCAACATTGCGCAATCGACGCGAACGCGACGCGGATAGGGCCGGGAACCGTTTCGCACACGCGTCCGGTAGGAGACCGGCACGATCAGCGAGACCCGCGGAGTGCGACCATCGGGCGTTCTACGCGGCCATGTCAGCACGAGCGGGTACTGCTCCACCCAGAGCAGGCCGTCGTCGTCGTGCCAGGAGCATGCGGCGAGATCAGCAGTCGCTCTTCATCATCGTACTGCCTCCGTGTCGGGAAGATCGAAGCGACCACGCCCGACATCGCGCGTCCTCCGGGCGCAGTCTGGCCCCTATCGCCGGGTGCTGCAGGACCGACGCGATGTCCGGGTAGAGCTCAGCGAACCGTCAATCCGCTCCAGGGCCCGATGCACGATCTCGGTGGAGCACATCGAACATCGCGCCGCTGCGGGCGCCGCCCGCGTCTGCACACAAGTGCCCGCCCTCGCAGGCGCACCACCTCCACCACCGTCATCCTGGCGCGGTCGTCGCCGGGGATATCGAGGCGAACCACATCACCAACGGTGATGTGAGCGTGCGGCTGTGGGACTGAAAAACGGCTCGAAGCGGGCGCCTCCTCGGTCGTCATGTCGGCATCCTCCGTGTCGCGTCAACGCCTCGCTACCGAGTTGTCATCGGCTATCCGAAGCCGATGTTGAGGCCCTCTTGCGCGGAAATGACAGCCCATACGACGCAGCCCGATGCGAACACGCCACGATTGCCGCCCGGGCCCCTGTCCACGGACCGGTTATCCGCGAGCTCCGGTTACTTTCGCCTGGTTTCGCGCGGCTTCGTCGACACGCCTCTGAGCAGAACTTCACGCTGTCCCAGTCGCTTGCCATTTCTTCCGCCACGTGATCGCTCGCCCGCACTCGCAGGCGCAGGGCGGGCGGATTGTGCGGGTTGTGATTGCTGTTCGACGTGCTCACGATGCCGCCCCTGAACAGCCCGTCGGGTGCTTCCTCGTCCACCGGCCCCGGCTGCCGAGCCGCCCATGCCGCTGAGCAGCGCCCCAAACCCGTACTCCCGCCTCGTTTCGCATACCCAGTCACCGCAGACATACAGACGCTGATCCATCGGCGAGGGCTTCGTGGGTTTCGGACGCACGCTGGGTCGCCAGTGCGTAGCCCACCGATGGGCCACCATGGACCGTGCGACGTGGTGCTTGAATCTTCTCATCGAAGTGAACGCACGACCGAGCACTTCGGCGATCTCGTCGCTGTCTCGCTCGAGGTGCTCGCGAGAAGTCCGTTGTCGCATGCACGAAAGCTGCTCGTGCGCCATTGTTCGCGGGCCGCCCGGTTTCGAATTCAGAATGATGGACTCGAGTTCATCCGCTGACGGCGGTTCGATGACCGGAGTTCGACCCGATCCGTTTCGATCATCACCGACCAGCGAGGCGAAGGGCGATCGGCGGGGCAGTCGCGAAGGAGGATCGCCTGGACTGATGGGATGGTGAACACGACGCTATCGAAACGATCACGCCGCTCGTCATCCGACGACCACTGACCACAGCCCCCACCCGTCGTCCGGCCCGAAGTCCGGTGACACGCGCCGAAGCGGATATCGTCGAGAGAGGAGCACAGGTGCGCGCGAGCGCGTTCGCGTCCGGAGACGGGACGTAGCGGTCGCGCCCTCCGCCACTCCGCCAGAATCCCCTGTTGCAGCCGGCTCTTGATCCAGCGGGCGAGGGCGGATCATCTGTTCGGAATGATGGCACCCGTGATCGAATCGCTGCTCGCCGGCGAATCGCGTCGCGGTCCGCCCACCGGGCCCGCGCGACTTCTCGAGGTCACCCGGTGCCCGTGCCGCGAGCGTCCGGGCGACCTCGCCCACCGGTCCCGCCCGACCACGGCGATCCGCTGTCGCCCGCTCCGCTCGGGGCCGGCTCGCCCGCGCGTCGTACCGCTTCATGTCCACCCGCTGCTCGTGCGAAGATCGACATCGCGGCGGGATACCTTCCGAGTTCGCCTGCTCCGGTTCGAGGGCCGGTCGAACAGCCCATGCACCAGAGCAGGCCGCCATAGGAGTTAGGGTCGTTCCCGTCGAAGCGAGGCGATGGTTGAGGTCGATGAGGGTGTCGAGCGTGCCGGGCGATCGCGTCCTTCAAGATCGCCTTGCCCCGAGTCATTCGGACGTTGTTGTGCAGTTCCCCTGTCGGAAGAGCGAACGCTGGCACGCGTTCCAGAGACCGCTGTGGGTCGCACCGATCGCAGCTCCCAGGTATATCGGTGCTCTCGCTCATCAGAGCGGTGATCCCGGGCGTCTGCACCGCCCAGTCCGGCAATGCTGCATGTTTCCAGCGATGCTCCGGATGGGTCATCGAGAGTAGAAGCAGAAGTTGTGTACGCATCGCGAACCCAGTTCGTCGAGGAACTCCGCCCCGTCACCCCGCTCCAGCGCTGACGCCGAGTCGCAACGCCGAGACATGTCCGTGGTGCAAGTACGCGGACATCCGGCTGACCGCTTCCGGCTGGGCGTGTTCCGGGCCTTATGGTACACCCAGGCGTTCATCCAGAATCGCTCCCATCGCTCATAGCCTGCATCCCCACCGTGTCCGCAACCGGCGGCACGCTGTGATCGATCCTGCATCGTGCACAGGCGTTGGCGATATCGAGGCATCTCGAAGTCAACCGGTTTCGAATCCGAGATCGACGCCCTCCAGCGTGCGGGTCTGCAGAACTGCCTCAGGCCACGGCT
>JACADM010000087.1_pt1 | contig 21327 bp, 23 predicted proteins | sample 7512371 | NCBI WGS metagenome assembly JACADM01 (sample SAMN14389041, study PRJNA612141) | algae metagenome | isolation source: non-axenic algae culture | place: India: Navi Mumbai | collected 2017-01
TCGGGCTGGGGCGGGCTGGCGCTCTACCTTGCGAGGAGTACGGCGCCGAGGTGACCGGCGTGACGCTGAGCGAGGAGCAGTACGCCCATGCACGCGAGCGCGCTGCCCGCTCGCCGGCCGGCGAGCGGGTCTCGTTCCACCTCAAGGATTACCGCGAGCAGCAAGGCCCGTTCGACCGGATCGTCTCGGTCGGCATGTTCGAGCATGTCGGCAAGCGGCATTACCTCGAATATTTCTTGAGGCTGCGCGAGCTCCTTGCCGACGACGGCCGTCGCGCTGATCCACTCCATCGGCTATTCGGACGTGCCTGCTCCGATCAACCCTTTCATCCGGAAGTACATTTTTCCCGGCGCCGACCTGCCGGCCATGTCGGAAGTGTTCACCGAAGTGGAGAAGACCGGGCTGTATGTCACCGATGTCGAGATCCTGCGGCTGCACTATGCGGAGGACGCTGCGCCACTGGCGTGAGCGGTTCCTCGCCCGCAGCGACGAGGTTCTGAAGATCTACGACGCGCGTTTCCTCAGGATGTGGGAATTCTATCTGGCGCTGTGCGAGGTCGGCTTCCGGCGGCGCACCAACATGGTGTTCCAGCTGCAGCTGGCAAAGCGGATCGACACGGTGCCGATCACCCGGGACTACATGTTCGAGGCGGAGCGGGCGGCCGAGGCGCGCGAGACGAAAACCAAAGCCCTAGAGACCGAGCGCATCCTTCAGCGCCGGCGCCCGCCCCTGCGGGGCAAGGTCGAGGTCGGCCTCGATATGGTCGATGTGCTCGCCGACCAGCCGGGCGAGCCGGTCCGCATCGCCCGCGGCCAGCGCGTCGAGGATGCCGCGATGCTCGGCATGGGCGCAGCTGGAGGCATCCGAACGTCCGTACAGCGCAATCACCAGCGAGGAGCGGGCCACCAACTCCTCCATGAAGCGATGCAGGATGGCGTTGCCCGCCACCTCGGCCAGCAGCAGGTGAAAATCGCCGGATGCCTTGATCTCGGCCTGGCGGGCCTGCGGTCCGGCAGCGGCGATCTGGCTCGCCTCCTCGGTGATCAGCGCGGCGAAGCGCTCCAGCGCGGCCGCATCGACGCGGGCGCAGGCCTCGCGGGCGATGCCCGGCTCGATCAGGCGGCGGGAGGCGAAGATCTGCCGCGCCTCGTCGGGCGAGGGATTGGCGACGAAGGCGCCGCGATTGCGCTCGCTGCGCACCAGCCCCTCGAACGCCAGCATCTGCAGCGCCGCGCGCACGACCGTGCGGCTGACGTCGAACAGGGCGCCGACCTCGGCCTCCGACAGCTTGGTGCCGGGTGCCAGCTTGCGCCCGACAATAGCCAACCGCAGCCGGTCGCGGATCGCACCGGCGCGGTCGTCGGAGAGCTGGCCGCCGGCGGCGGCATGATCGTGAGCGGTCATGGCATGTGATTCCCTGCCGTTCTTGTAGCGCGTTTCGCTTGCCGCGCACAGGGACCGCACACGATCCGCTGACTAGATTGCATACAATCTTTTCATGCTTTGCAGACAATCGCACAGAATCTGTGCAGCGCAGCACGCCGCTCATTCAGCGGGCTACCGCGACCTCCCCCCGAAACCCTTGCGATTCCTGACGAAGCGCCCGCGCGATGCGACTGGCACACATGATGCTTTGCAGCATGCACGTCAGAGGGGACCGCATATGAGCAAGGCTGCCGCCATCGACATTGCCTCCGTCACCAAGGTCTACGGGTCGACCACGGCCGTGCATGCGATCAGCCTGAAGATCCCGGCCGGCAGCTATTGCTGCCTGCTGGGGCCGTCGGGCTGCGGCAAGAGCACGACGCTGCGGATGATCGCCGGTCACGAAAGCATCTCGGGAGGCGATGTGCGGCTCGGCAACCAGGTGGTGACCGACCTGCCGCCGGCGCGGCGCGGCACCTCGATGATGTTCCAGTCCTACGCGCTGTTTCCGCATCTCGACGTCACCGACAATGTCGCCTTCAGCCTGAAGATGAAGGGCGTGGCAAAGGACGAGCGGCGGCGCCGGGCGCTGGAGATGCTGCAACTGGTGCATATGGAGCCCTACGCCTCGCGCCGGCCGGCGCAGCTGTCGGGCGGCCAGCAGCAGCGCGTGGCGCTCGCCCGTGCCTTGATCACCGATCCGCAAGCCTTGCTGCTCGACGAGCCGCTGTCGGCGCTCGACCCGTTCCTGAAGGTGAAGATGCGCGCCGAGCTGAAGCGGCTGCAGGCCTCGCTCGGCATCACCTTCGTGCATGTCACCCACTCGCAGGAAGAGGCGATGGCCCTCGCCGATGTGATCGTGGTGATGAATGCCGGACGGATCGAGCAGGCGGCCGCCCCGCGTGACGTGTTCGAGCGGCCCGCGACGGCCTTCGTCGCCCGTTTCATGGGCGACCACAACGTCATTTCCGGGCGCCTTGCGGGCAGCGACGAGCGCGGTGTCAGCATCGCGCCCGCCGGCGGCGGCCTGTTCTCCGCCGACGGCGCGCCGCAGGACGCGGACGCACCCATCGACATCGCCGTGCGCACCGACCGGGTGCGGATCGGCCCGGCCTCTGCGCCCGGCCTCGGCTTCACCGGCGTCGTCGAGAACGTCGAATATCGCGGCTCTTCGGTGAAGCTCACCGTCGCCGGAGCCGGCGTGGACGACTTCACAGCAATCGTCAGCGACACCGACTTCTTCGCCGCGCCCGTCAAGGTCGGCGATGCGGCGCCGCTCGCGTGGAACCGGGAGGACGCGATCGTCCTCGGCCGTCTCGCTTCCTGAAAAACCAAGGCCGACCATCACAAGAGAGGGGAATTGACAATGACGACGACACCGACCAGCAAGACCGCCACCGGGACCGGCGGGCTTTCCCGCCGCACGCTGCTGAAGACGGGTGCTGCCGCCGCCGGCCTTGTCGCGGGCAGCGGCGCCATCACCGGCTTCCCGACCATCTGGCGCAGAACCCGATCACCCTGCGCCAGTTCGGCACCGGCGTGTCGAACCTCAACGCCATCGCCGAGAAGTGCAAGGAAGACCTCGGTATCACCCTGGAAATGACGGCGACGGATTCCGACGCCGCCGCCCAGCGCGCGGTGACCCAGCCGGACAGCTACGACATCGCCGACATCGAGTACTGGATCGCCAAGAAGGTGTTTCCGGCCGGCGTCATGCAGCCGATGGAAGTTTCCCGTCTCAAGTATTTCGATAAGATCGTGCCGCTGTTCGTCGACGGCAAGCTGACGCCGGACAGCGTCATCGCACAAGGCACCGCACCGCATACCGTCGGCTTCGTCGAGGGCAAGGACTCCACCACCTTCGCCAGCGCCCCGACCGACTGGCTGACCATGGTGCCGACGATCTACAACGCCGACACGCTGGGCATCCGTCCGGATCTGGTCGGCCGCGAGATCAGCAGCTGGGCCGACATCATGGACCCGGCCTTCAAGGGCAAGACCTCGATCCTCAACATCCCGTCCATCGGCATCATGGACGCAGCCATGATCATGGAGGCACTGGGCGAGATCCAGTATGCCGACAAGGGCAACATGACCCAGGAGGAGATCGACAAGACCATCGACTTCCTGATCAAGGCAAAGAAGGACGGCCAGTTCCGCGCCTTCTGGAAGTCGTTCGACGAGAGCGTCAACCTGATGGCCTCGGGCGAGGTGGTGATCCAGTCGATGTGGTCGCCCGCAGTCGCCGCCGTGCGCTCGCGCGGCATCCCCTGCGTCTACCAGCCCCTCAAGGAAGGCTACCGAGCCTGGGGCGGCGGCATCGGCCTTGCCAAGCATCTTTCGGGCGCCAAGCTCGACGCGGCTTACGAGTATATCGACTGGTACCTGTCCGGCTGGGTCGGCGCCTATCTCAACCGCCAGGGCTACTACTCCGCCGCCATGGAGACGGCGAAGGAGTACATGTCCGAGGACGAGTGGGGCTTCTGGGTCGAAGGCAAGCCGGCGCAGGGCGACATCCTGTCGCCGGACGGCAAGGTGATGGAAAAGGCCGGCGCCGTGCGCGACGGCGGCTCCTTCTCCGAGCGCATGGGCAAGGTCGCCTGCTGGAACTCGGTGATGGACGAGGACCGCTACATGGTCCGCCGCTGGAACGAGTTCATCGCCGCCTGACGCGCAACCTGACGCTCTCCCGGAACGGCTTGCCGCCCGGGAGAGCGGTTTCCCGACCCTTGCGACCCCGCACCGGAGCCGAGGCATGACCGCTGCCGCCAATCCGCCTGCCGCCCCGACGAGCGAACCGGACGGGACGCTGCCCGCCCGCCGTCTCGCCCGCTTCGGCAAGGCTGCCGCCGCCTATCTGCAGGCCGCCCCGCTGGCGCTGATCCTCGGCGCCTTCCTGCTGGCGCCGCTGGCGATGATCGTCGCGGTAAGCTTCTGGGACTACGACTTCGCCCGGCTCTACCCCGACTTCGTGCTGACCAACTACATCGAGACGCTGGGCTCGGCGGTGACCTGGCGGACCTATCTCAACACGTTCAAATATGCCGCGATGGTGTGGGCGCTGACCCTCTTCATCGGCTTCTGGGTCGCCTATTTCCTTGCCTTCCACGTGCGCAGCCAGACCATGCAGATGGTGCTGTTCCTGGTCTGCACGGTGCCGTTCCTGACCTCCAACATCATCCGGATGATCTCGTGGATCCCGGTGCTCGGACGCAACGGGCTGGTCAACACGGCGCTCGTCGATCTCGGCATCGTGCCGGCCCCGGTCGAATGGCTGCTCTATTCCGATTTCGCCGTGGTGCTGGCCATGGTGCATCTCTACACGCTGTTCATGGTGACGCCGATCTTCAACACGTTGATGCGCATCGACCGCTCTCTCATCGAGGCGGCGCGCGATGCCGGCGCCTCCAGCCTTCAAGTGCTCACCAACGTGATCCTGCCGCTGGCCAAGCCCGGCATGGCGATCGGCACGATCTTCGTCGTGACGCTGGTGATGGCCGACTTCATCACCGTGCAGGTGATGTCGGGCGGGCAGAGCGCCTCGGTCGCCCTGATGATGCGAAACCAGATGTCCCTGCTGCAATATCCGGCTGCCGCCGCCAATGCGGTGGTGCTGCTGGCCATCGTCCTCCTGCTCGTCGCCGCGATCCTGCGCGTCGTCGACATCCGCAAGGAGCTGTGAGATGAGCGAGACCCGCGGCCTCGAGTTCTGGATCCTGGCGCTGTTCTTCGCGCTGTTCGTGGTGTTCCTCTACGGGCCGCTGTCGGCCATCGTCATCCTGTCCTTTCAGGGACCCGACGGCGGGCTGACCTTCCCGCTCAACGGCACCTCGCTGCACTGGTTCCGCAACCTGACGGAGCGCCAGGCGGTCGGCGATTTCGGCGGCAGCTTCCGCCGGTCGCTGACGCTGGGCATCGGCGTCATGCTGGTCACCGTCGTGGTGTCGCTACTGGCGGGCCTTGCGTTCCGCCGCCGCTTCTTCGGGGCAACGCCGCTGTTCTACCTCTCGGTCGCCAGCCTGGTGGTGCCCTCGATCATCGTCTCGCTCGGCATCGGCGTGATGTATCAGCAGGTGGGCCTGCGCCCGGCCTGGTACAGCTCCGCCTTCGGCGCGCACCTGACCTGGACCCTGCCCTTCGGCGTGCTGATCATGTTCGCCGTGTTCAACCGCTTCTCGCCCGCCTACGAGGAAGCCGCGCGGGACCTTGGCGCCAGCGCCTGGCAGACCTTCCTGCACGTGCTGCTACCGATGATCGCGCCGATGCTGGTCGGCGTCGGCCTGTTCGGCTTCACCCTGTCCTATGACGAGTTCGCCCGCTCGCTGATGACCTCGGGCACCTACAACACCCTGCCGCTGGAGATCTACGGCATGACCACCAACGTCACGACGCCGGTGCTCTACGCGCTCGGCACCGTGACGACGCTGTTCTCCTTCCTCGTCATCGTGGCAACGCTCGGTGCCATCCTCTGGCTCGGCCGCCGCCGCGCCCGCGGCCAGGGCACCGCGTGACGGACGGCAGACAATGGACCTCCTGATCGTCAACCCGAACAGCACCGCGTCGATGACCCGCACCATCGAGGCCGCGGCCAAGGCCGTTGCGGCTCCTGGTACGCGGATCGTCGCCGCTACTTCGCAGGCAGGCCCCGCCTCCATCGAGGGCTATTACGACGAGGCGCTCTCCGTGCCAGGGCTGCTCGCCGAAATCCGCGAGGGCGAAAGGGCCGGCGCGAGGGCGGCGGTGATCGCCTGTTTCGACGATACCGGGCTGGATGCGGCACGAGCGATGGCGCGCATTCCGGTGCTCGGCATCTGCGAGGCGGCGCTGTCGCTCGCAGCCTTCGTCGCCCGCCGCTTCACCGTGGTGACGACGGCCGAGGCCGCGCGCGTGCCGGTCGAGGATCTGGTCGCGCGCTACGGCATGGCGGGACGGGCAAGGGTGCGCGCCGCCGGCATGTCGGTGCTGTCGCTGGAGGACCCGACATCGGGTTCCGGCGAGTTGCTGCGGGCAGAGATCCGCGCGGCGCTGACACAAGACCATGCGGAGGCGATCGTGCTCGGCTGCGCCGGCATGGCCGACCTTGCCCGCCGCCTGTCCGAGGAGTTCGGCGTGCCGGTGATCGACGGAGTGAGTGCCGCGGTGAAACAGGCGGAGGCGCTTGCCGCGCTCGGGCTGTTCACCTCCAAGAGAGGCGCCTATGCTGCCCCCTCGCCCAAGCGCTACAGCGGCGCCATGGCCTCCTTCGCTCCGATGCCGTCAGGGACCGAATGACCGAACAGACACTGCGCGCGCTTGCCCCCGATGAACTGCCCCTCCTGATCGACTGGGCCGCCGGCGAGGGCTGGAACCCCGGCCTCGACGATGCCCCGGCCTTCCATGCCGCCGACCCCGGCGGCTTTCTCGGGCTCTTCCTCGGCACCGAAATGGCAGCGGGGATTTCCGCCGTCTCCTATGGGCCGGACTTCGGCTTCATCGGGCTCTACATCTGCCGGCCGGACCTGCGCGGCCAAGGGCTGGGGCGCCAGGTCTGGGATGCCGGCATGGCAAGGCTCGGCGGGCGCTGCATCGGCCTCGACGGCGTGCCGGCACAGGAAGCCAATTACCGCAGCATGGGCTTTGCCGTCGCCTATCGCACCTTGCGCTTTTCGGGACAGGCGCCGGAGGCCGCACCGCCGGCCGGCACACGCATCGCCCCGGCCAATCCCGGCGTTACCGCCTATGATGCAACCGTCTTCCCGGCGCCGCGAGAGGCCTTCCTTTCGGCCTGGATCTCCGGGCCGCGCATTGCGCGCATGGCGGTCAGGGACGGGCGCGTCGTCGGCTATGGCGCGGCGCGAAAATGCCTTCAAGGGTGGAAGGTCGGGCCGCTCTTCGCCGACACGCTGGCGGACGGGACGGCTCTTCTTGCCGCCCTCGGCGCAGCGACCGGCAGCGAGGAGCTGCATCTCGACGTGCCCGACACGGGGCACGGCTTCGGTAGGTGGCTGGAGCAGGCCGGCTTCACGCAAGGCTTCGCCACCGCGCGCATGTACCGCAACGGCGTACCGGCGGGCGATGCGTCCCGCGTGCTTGCGACGACGACGTTGGAGCTCGGCTGAGGGATACGCGAGCGCCTCAAGCGCTCACAAACGCCTTCATCCAGCCAAGACCCTCACCGGTCGTGCCGCGCGGCCGGTATTCCGCGCCGAAATGCCCCCGATAGCCGGCATTGCGCAGGGCCGGCAGCAGCCAGTCGTAGTCGACCTCGCCCCGGCCCGGCTCACCCCTGTCCGGCACGGCGGCGAACTGGATATGGCCGATCAGGTCCATCCAGCGCTCGGCTTGGCGCAGCAGGTCTCCGCGCATGATCTGCATGTGGTAGCAGTCATACATGATGCGGATGCCCTCGCCGCCGCACTCCGAAATGATCGACGCGGCGCTCTCGCAATCAGACAGGAAGTAGCCCGGCACGTCGCGTGTGTTGATCGGCTCCAGCAGCAGGCCAACCCCCTTGGGCGCGGCCAGATCGCGGAAGCGGCGCAGGTTGGCGACGAAGGTGCGGCGCGCGGCCTCTCCGTCCGCCTTTCCGGCCATGACATGGATGTTGCCGGCGCCGATGGCCGCCGCGTAGTCGAGCGCCTGCGTGAAGGCGGCGAGCGCCTCGTCCTCGCGCCCGGCAAGGGCCGCAAGCCCGAACTCGCCCTTCGCCACGTCGCCGCGCACCGTGTTGAGCCCGAGCACCGGCAAGCCGGCCTCCTTGAGGGCAGAGGCGAGCTCGACCGCCGGCACCTCGTAGGGCCAGTGCAGCTCGACCGCGCCGAAGCCGGCAGCAGCGGCGGCATGCACCGCTTGCGGGAGCGCGAGATCGGTCCACAGGAAGCCGAGATTGGCCGAAAGCGGCAGAGAGGTCTTGTTCACGGTCATCGCGCCTCAGTCCCATTCCACATCGAAGTGATCGACAATCGAGCGGATCTCGCCCTCGCTCAGGAGACGCGGGTTCATTCCGCGCAGCAAGAGGGCGAGACGAGCGGTCTCCTCCAGCTCCTCCATGGCGTAGACCGCCGCCTCAAGGTCCTTCGCCGCCACCACCGGGCCGTGATTGGCCAGCAGCACGGCGCTGCGGCGACCGGCAAGTCCGCGGATCGCATCTCCCATGGCGGCATCGCCCGGGCGGAAGAAGGGCAGCAGCTTTACCTTGCCGAGCCGCATGATCGAATAGGGCGTGAGCGGCGGCAGCACATTGTCCGGGTCCACCTCCGGCAGCATCGACAGGGCGACCGAATGGCTGGAATGCAGGTGGACGATGGCCCCGGCCTTGGCACCGCGCGTCTCGTAAAACGCCGCGTGCAGCGGCATTTCCTTGGTCGGAGCGTCGCCGTCGACATGCCTCCCTCGCGCATCGAAGCGCGACAGGCGGCCGGGATCGAGACGGCCGAGCGAGGTGCCGGTGGGCGTGACCAGCAAACCGCCGTCGGAGAGGCGCAGCGAGATGTTTCCCGATGCGCCGCCGGTCAGGCCGCGGTCGAACATGGAGCGGGCGAGCGTACACAGAAGCTCGCGAAGCCGCGCTTCCTCGCTCATGCCGCGCCCTTTTCGGACAGGATCGCCAGCGCGCGCTCGAAGAAGTCCTCGCCGCCGAAATTGCCGGACTTCAGAGCCAGCGCCAGCTCTGCCCCTTCAACGCGCAGAGCCGGCACGCCGGGATCGATCTCCGGCCCGATGCGCAGCGCCTCGCAGCCGAGGCCGCGCACCACCGCGCCCGAGGTCTCGCCGCCGGCCGACACGATGCGGCGGATGCCGGAACGCGCGAGCTCGCCGGCAAGATCGGCAAACAGGGTTTCGATGGCGCCTGCCAGTTTCTCCGTTCCGTAGACGCCCTGGGCGCGGCGCACCTCGTCGGGATCCGCCGAGGAATAGACGAGCGGCGCCGCGTCCTGGTTCTCCAGGACGAACGCGCGCAAAGTCGCAACGGTGGTCGTGCCGGACATGACATCGTCGGCCGTCACTTCCAGCGAGGGATGGGACGCCTTGTAGCGCGCCACCTGCGCGCGGGTCGCGCGCGAGCAGGAGCCCGACAGCACGACACCCGGCCCGTCGACCCCGGCAAAGCTGTCGCTGCCGCCGGCAAGCTCTCCCGCACGGCGGAAGTTCTCCGGCAGGCCGAGCGCAACGCCGGAGCCGCCGGTGATCAGCACCAGCCCTTCCGCCGCCGCGCCGATGGCGTGAAGATCCGCATCCGCGATCGCATCGACGACCACCGGGCCGGCACCGGCCGCAAGCTCGCGGGCCAGGCCCGCGGCGATGCCTTCCGCCCCCCTGGCGACGTCGGCATGGGCGACATGGCCGACCTTGCGCGGCGTCTGCAGGGAGAGCCAGCGGCGGATGTCCGGATCGGTCATCGGCGTCAGCGGGTGATCCTGCATGCCGGACTCGCTGAGCAGCCGGTCACCGACGAAAAGGTGCCCCTGGTAGAGCGTGCGGCCCGTACCGGGAAAGGCCGGGCAGACGATGGCGGTCTTTGCGTCGAGCCGGTCCATCAGCGCGTCGATCACCGGGCCGATATTGCCCTGCGGCGTCGAATCGAAGGTCGAACAGTACTTGAAGAAGATTTGCCGGCAGCCCTGCGCCAGCAGCCAGTCGAGCGCCGCCAGCGACTGCTCCACCGCCTCGGCCACCGGCACGCTGCGGGTCTTCAGCGCAACGACGCCGGCCTCGACGCCGGGCGCGGCCGGGCCGTCCGGCAGGCCGCAATACTGGGTGACCGCCATACCGCCCTTGACCAGCGTGTTGGCAAGGTCGGAGGAGCCGGTGAAGTCGTCGCCGATGCAGCCGAGCAGCATGGTCAATCCTTGTCGCTGGAAGTCCCGCCCAAAACGTCCGCGCCCGGTGCCGGAACGCCCGGCAGGGCGATGTTGCCCTCGCGGGCGTAGATCTTGGCGACCGCCACGTCGCCCTCGCGGCCAAGACCCGCGTCATGGGCGGACCGAAAGCGGGCAAGCGCCGTTTCCGTCAGCGGAACGGAGAGCCCGCCGGCCGTCGCCGCCTCGGCAACGATGCCGAGATCCTTGACGAAGATATCGACCGCCGAATGCGGGCGATAGTCGCCATCGGCAATGAACGGCCCGCGGTTCTCGAACATCCAGGACGAGCCTGCGCAGCGGGAGATCACCTCCACCATGCGCGCCACTTCGATGCCCTGGCCGACGCCGAAGGTCAGTGCCTCGGCGGTGGCGGCGATGTGGACGCCGGCCAGCAGCTGGTTGACCACCTTCATGGCAGAGCCTGGACCGGCGCGGTCGCCGAGCTCGAACACCGTCTCCGCCATCGCATCGAGCGCGGGGCGGGCCGCTGCAAAAGCCTCGGCAGTGCCGGAGGCCATGATCGACAGGCGTCCCTCGGCGGCACGGACCGCGCCGCCGGAAATCGGCGCGTCGAGATAGAGCAGGCCGGTTTCGGCCAGCTTCGCCTCGAAGCGCACGGCATGTTCGGCGGCGAAGGTGGCGCAGGAGACGACCACGGTACCGGGGGCAAGATGCGGCGCGATGCCGTCCTCGCCGAAAAGCACGGCCTCGGTCTGGGCGGCGTTGACGACGACGAGCACGACGGCCGAGGCCCTGCGAAGGGCGGCATCGCGGGCGGCGCGGTCGGAGGCGATACGCCCGCCATCCGCCTCGAAGGCGGCCATGGCCGCCTGCTCCCGGTCGATGCCGGTGACATCGAGGCCGGCGCGCAGCAGCGAGCGCGCCATGCCGAGCCCCATGGCGCCGAGGCCGATGACGACGAGCGGGCCGGGGGCGGTGGTCATGACGCGGCTCCCGCGTGATCCTCGAGGTAGGCGGTGATGATGGCGTCGATGGAGGCATCGCCGGCAAAGCCGAGATCAAGCGCGCGGCGCGTGTCGAACGCTTTCGGCCAGGTGGAGATGATCGCCTCGACGGCAGGATCGGGCTGGTGGCGGATCAGCGCGACCGCCTCGTCGCCCGCCACCTTGCGCAGCGCCTCGATCTGCTCGCCGACGGTCACGGAGACGCCGGGCAGGGTGATGTTGCGACGCCCGCCCATCGCGGCGGTGTCCAGATCGCCGGCATGGACGAGATAGCCGACGGCCGCGCGCGGGCTGGCCAGCCAGTGGCGCACGTCGGTTCCGACCGGCAGCACGGCTTCCTTGCCGGCAAGCGGCTCGCGCAGGATGGAGGAGAAGAAGCCGGAGGCCGCCGCGTTGGGCTTGCCCGGCCGGATGACGATGGTCGGAAGGCGCAGGCCGATACCGTCGAAGAAGCCGCGGCGGCTGTAGTCGGTCAGCAGCAGCTCGCCGATGGCCTTCTGGGTGCCGTAGCTCGACAGCGGCGTGACCACGTAGTCGTCGCCGATGACATCGGGCAGCGGAATGCCGAACACCGCCAGCGACGAGGTGAACACGACACGGGGGCAGTAGCCCGAACGCCCGTTCTCGGCGCGGATCGCCTCGAACAGGTTGCGGGTGCCGTCGAGATTGATCCGGTAGCCCTTCTCGAAATCTCGCTCCGCCTCGCCGGAGACGATCGCGGCAAGATGATAGATGACGTCCGGGCGGGAGGAGACAAGGCGCTCGGCCTCGCCGGGCGCGCACAGGTCGCCGGTCTCGACCGAGACGGGAATGCCGCCCTCCGGCGCGCGGGCCGGGACGACATCGAAAAGGGTCAGGTGCGAAAGCGCGGCACCGGCGAGGGTTCCCCGCGCGGTCAGCGCCCCGGCCAGCCCCTGGCCGAGCATGCCGCCGCCACCGATGATGAGGCAGGTCGTCATTGTCACTCTCTCCTTGCGGGCGGCTGGGCCGGGCGCGATATCCGGCGCCGCATCCTGAAAGGGCGGCGCCGGATGTCTGTCATGGGAGCCTTAGATGCAGCGGCCGCCGTCGACTTCCAGCAGCACGCCGGTCACGAACTCGGCCTCGTCGGAGGCGAGGAAGCCGCAGGCCTTGGCGATGTCGAGCGGACGCGACATGCGGCCGAGCGGGATGCCGGCGATGATCTTCGCGCGGGTCTCCGGCGTGTCGTCGCCCGGCAGGAACTGGCCGGTCAGGCCGGTCTCGCCCATCACCGGGTTGATGCCGCACACGCGGATCTTGCGGTCGGCGAGCTCCACGGCCATCGAGCGGGTGATGGCGATGGCGGCACCCTTGGAGCCGTTGTACCAGGTCAGGCCCGGACGCGGGCGCACGCCGGCGGTCGAGGCGATGTTGATGATGACGCCGCCGCCGTTCTTCTCCAGCACCGGCACCGCATGGATCGCCGCGTGGTAGATCGACTTGACGTTGACCGCGTAGACCTTGTCGAAGGTGGCCTCGTCGACGAGCAGCATCGACTGGTTCTTGTGGGTCGTGCCGGCATTGTTGATGAGGATGTCGAGCTTGCCGAACGCGTCGAGCGCGGTCTGCACCATCGCCTTGGTGGACTCGCTGCTGGTGACATCGGCCGTGCAGGCCACGGCAGACGCGCCGATGTCGCCGGCGACCTTTTCCGCCGCATCGCCGCGAATGTCGGCGACGACGACCTTGGCACCCTGCTCGGCGAAGTAATGGGCAATGCCCTCGCCATAGCCGCCGCCAGCGCCGGTGACGATTGCCACCTTGTCCTTCAGTTTCATTGCAGTCTCCCGAAAAAAGGCAGCGCCATCGCTACCTGTAGAACAGCTCGACGAGGCCGAGCGAAATGAACGGCACGTACGTCACCAGCAGCACGCAGCCCATCACCACCAGAACCATCGGCACCAGGGCCGGAATGATCTTCTGGATGGATATCTTAGCCACCGCACAGGCGGCGAAGAGGTTGACCCCGACCGGCGGCGTGAACATGCCAAGCGCCAGGTTGACCACGATGATCAGGCCGAAATGCACCGGATCGACGCCATAGGCGATGGCGATCGGCGCCAGCAGCGGCGCGAGCACCAGGATGGCCGCCGAGGTCTCGACGAACATGCCGACGATGAAGAGGAAGACGTTCACCGCCATCAGGAAGCTGATGCGGTCGGTGAACACCTGCTGCACCCATTCCGCGATGATCGCCGGCAGGCCCGAGCGGGTGACGAGAAACGAGAACAGGCCGGCGCCGGCGATGATGATCATGATCACCGTGCTGGAGATCGCCGAGGTGCGCAGCGCCGTGTAGATCTTGGCGAATGTCAGCGAGCGATAGACGAAGAGGCCGACGAACAGCGCATAGACCACCGCGATGGAGGACGCCTCGGTCGGCGTGAAGATGCCGCCATAGATGCCGCCGAGCACGATCACCGGCATGAGCAGCGCCCAGAGCGCATGCACCACGGCCTCGATGAAGGGCTTGCGCCCCTCGCCATCCATCTTTCCGTAGCCCTTCACGCGGCACAGGATGATCAGATAGATGAAGAGAGCCGCCGCAACCAGGATGCCCGGGCCGATGCCGGCCAGGAACAGCTGGCCGATGGAGGTTTCCGTCGCAACGCCATAGAGGATGAGCGGGATCGACGGCGGGATCAGCACGCCGAGCTCGGCCGAGGAGGCCTGGATGGCGGCAGCGGTGCCGACCGGATAGCCATGGCGCACCATGGCCGGAATGAGAATGACGCCGATCGCGAAGGTCGTGGCAACCGAGGAGCCGGAGACCGAGGCGAAGATCATGCAGGTGACGACGCAGGTGCAGGCAAGGCCGCCCTGGATGCCGCCGACCATCGACTTGGCCAGCTCCACCAGGCGCTCGGATATGCCGGCGGCCGCCATCAGGTTGCCCGACAGGATGAACAGCGGGACGGCGAGCAGCGGGAAGGAGTCGAGGCTGGCGAAGATGCGCTGCACGGCAAGCAGCAGCGGCACCGTCGAAAAGAACTGGATGCCGAAGGCGCTGGCCAGAACCAGCGACACGCCGATGGGAACGGCGGCGGCAAAGAGAATCAGCAGCGAAAAGGCCAGAGCCGCATTCATACCTGGCCCTCCACATCCTTCAGGTCGTCGGAGCGCACATCATCCTGGCCGGTGAAGCTGACGATGGTCCGGGCGATCACGCCGGGAACGGCCAGCAGGGCACCGGCCGGCAGGGCCGCATAGACCCAGGCGATGCTGATCTCAAGGCCGGCAAGGTTCTGCCGCTGCACGCGCAGCGCCATGGCGGTGCCGTACCAGATCAGCATGGCGAGGAACGTCAGCGAGGCGATGGCGATGACGATGGTCAGGACCTGCCGCAGCGGCTTGGGCCCGACATCGATCAGGAAATCGACGGCGATCATCGCGCCCTGGCGGAACGCGGCGGCAAGGCCGAGGAAGACCATCCACATCATCGCCGAACGGGCTGCCACTTCCGACCAGGCGGAAGGATGCCCGAACACGAAGCGTGTCACGACCTGATAGAAGGTGAGAGCGACGATCACCGCCAGCGCGACGATGGACAGCTCGAGAGCGACACGGGTGACCCGGCGCTCGGCGGCGAAGAACCATTGCATGATCGAACTCCTGCCGGGGCGGCCGCGTACGGCCACCCCGGGACTTCGGAGGGCGAGGCCCGGGAGGGCCTTACTGCTGGGCGGCCTGGATGCGCTTCAGCATCTCGTCGCCGTACTTCGCCTTGAAGGTGTCATAGGCGGGGGCGACGGCCTTCTGGAAGGCAGCCTTGTCGACATTCTCGACGACGTTCATGCCGTTCTTGCGCAGCAGCTCGACACCGTTGGCCTCATCCGACTCGACCTTGGCGCGGGTCGCCTCGACGGCAACCTTGGCAGCCTCGCGGAACCAGCCCTTCTCCTCGTCGGAGAGGCCGTCCCACAGGCTCGGCGAAGCGAGAATGATGGCCGGAGAGTAGACGTGGCCGGTCAGGGTCAGGTTGCTCTGCACTTCCCAGAACTTCGAGGCGGTGATCACCGGGATCGGGTTCTCCTGGCCGTCGATGACGTTCTGCTGGAGCGCGGCGAAGACCTCCGGGAAGGCCATCGGCGTCGGCGAAGCGCCGGCGGCACGGAAGGCTTCCATGTGCACCGGGTTCTCCATGGTGCGGATCTTCAGGCCTTCGAGGTCGGCCGGAGTGTTGATCGGACGGCTGGAGTTGGTGACATGGCGGAAGCCGTTCTCGGTCCAGGCGAGGGCGACGAGATTGTTCTCGCTGACCTTGTCGAGCAGCTCCTGTCCGATTTCGCCATCGAGGATGCTGCGCGCGGATGCATAGTCCTTGAACAGGAACGGCAGGTCGAGAACCAGCGCCTCGGGAACGAAGTTGCCGAGCGGGCCGGTCGAGGACACGGTCAGCTCGACCGAGCCGATCTGCAGACCCTCGATCACGTCGCGCTCGCCGCCGAGCGCGCCGGCGGCCTGCTCACGGATCTCGAACTTGCCGTTGCTGAGCTCGGAGAGCTTCTTGCCGAAGGCCTGGACGCCCATGCTGTAGTGGGAATTCTGCGCCGTGGAATGCGCGAAATTGAGAACGGTCTGCGCGAATGCGCTGCCGCTCATCGCAACCGAAAGGGCGACGGCGGACACAACTGTCAAACTGCGGAAACGAAACATAGCGATATCCTCCCTGGTGTCTCCTGCACCGGGGGCGGAGTTTGGAGGCGATCGCCCATCCAGTCAACACGTTTTACAACTTAACTGTAACTGGTATGATGATCACTTGATTGAGCCGAAAGGGCGCAACCTCGCAATTCGTGCAATCGCGCTTCGGAAAGCTGCCGATGTTGACCGGGCGGCAGGTTTGACCAATAAGTCGAGACATGGACAAGGCCGCACCGACATCGCGGTCGGCGGATTTTTCCTTCGCCGACCTTCAGCAGAGCAAAGCCGAGCGGCTGGCCGACCGGATCTACGAGAACCTGTTCCACGCCATCGTCACCGGCATGATCACCGCCGGCACCAAGCTTCCTTCCGAAAACGTGCTGGCCGGCGAGTTCGACGTATCGCGCCCCGTGCTGCGCGAGGCGCTGGACAAGCTGCGCGAGGACGGGCTGATCTCCTCGGTGCGCGGCTCGGGCAACTACGTGCAGAACGCGCTCGGCGCAAGCCGCGAGCGGGCGACCGGCGACGACGACCGCGATGCGCTGGAGCGCATCGGCGACATGCTGAACGGCATCGAGCTGCGCCTGATCGTCGAGCCGCAGGCGGCCTATCTCGCCGCCAAGCGTCGCGGTCCGGCGGATATCGAACGTCTGCGCGAGGCGCTCGACCGGTTTTCCGAGGCGATGCATACCAACGCGATCATGCATTATCACGACTATGCGTTCCACGAGGCGGTGGCCATCGCCACCTGCAATCCGCGCATCGTCAAGACATTGAAATCTCTGGAATACGACGTCTCCCGCTCGGTGACCCTGATGCGCTTCCTGGTGAAGTTCCAGCCGCTGGTGCGCGCCGAGGCGGTGCAGGCCGAGCACGAGGAAATCTTCCGCCATATCGAGGCGGGCGCGGCGACCAAGGCCAAGCGCGCGATGCGCAATCACATCGAGCACGCCCGCACGCGGATGATGAGCAGCCGCCCGGGCTTCTGACCCCTTTCAACCCGACGAACAGGACGCAGAACGAAAACGGGCGGAACCCGAAGGTCCCGCCCGCACCATCTCGTTGCGATGTCCGCGGCTCAGCCGTGCTTGAGAACCACCGTCTTGATGGTGGTGAAGCTGACCATGCCCTCGAACGCCTTCTCGCGGCCGTAGCCGGAGCGCTTCATGCCGCCGAAAGGCAGCTCGATGCCGCCGCCGGCGCCGTAGTTGTTGATGAACACCTGGCCCGCCTCGATGGCGTGGGCGCAGCGCATCTGCCGGCCGCCATCCTGGGTCCAGACGGAGGCGGTGAGCCCGTAGGGCGTGCCGTTCGCAAGGCGGATCGCCTCGGCCTCGTCATCGAACGGGAAAGCCGCCAGCACCGGTCCGAAGATCTCGTCGCAGGCAAGACGGCTGTCGGGTGCTGCGCCATCCAGCAGCATCGGCGGGAAGTAGTAGCCGCCGTCCGGGGCATCGGCGTTCTTCTGCGCCTGCGCGACAACGCGCGCGCCGTCGGCCAGCGCCGCCTCGACCAGCTCGGTGACCCGTCGCAGCTGGCGGGCACTGACGATGGGACCGCAATCCGGGTCGTCGATGCCCGGGCCGACCTTCAGCGCGGCGAAACGCTCGGCGAGCCGCTTCATCACTTCCGGATAAATCGACCGCTCGATGAGCACACGGCTGCCGGCTGCACAGGTCTGGCCGGCGTTCTGCACGATGGCGTTGACGACGACCGGCAGGGCCTCGTCGAGATTCGCATCGGCGAACAGGACCTGCGGCGACTTTCCGCCCAGTTCCAGCGTCACCGGAACGTGGTTTTCCGCCGCAGCCTTCGCCACGGCGGTGCCCGTCTGGGCGAGCCGGTGAAGGAGATGTGGTTGATGCCGGTATGGCCGGCGAGCGCAGCACCCGCCTCCATGCCGAGGCCGCAGACGATGTTGAGCGCACCGGCCGGGAGGCCGGCCTCGAGCGCCAGTTCGGCAAGGCGGAGCGGCGTCAGGCAGGCATCCTCGGCCGGCTTGACCACGCAGGCGTTGCCGGCCGCCAGCGCACCGCCGACCGAACGGCCGAAGATCTGCGAGGGGTAGTTCCACGGGATGATGTGGCCGGTGACGCCATGGGGCACGCGCAGCGCCAAGACGGTCATACCCTTGGAATAAGGGATGGTTTCGCCGTGATGCTTGTCGGCGGCCGAGCCGTAATATTCGAAGTAGCGGGCGGTCGCGGTGATGTCGTTGCGCGCCTGGGTGAGCGGCTTGCCGGTGTCGAGGCACTCCAGCTCGGCCAGTTCCTCGGCATGTTCGAGGATCAGCGCGGAAAAGCGCATCAGGATGCGGCCACGCTCCAGAGCGCTCTTGGCGCCCCATTCGCCCTCGAATGCGGCACGCGCCGCTTCGACCGCCCGGTCGACCTCGGCCGCGCCGCCGCGTGGCAGACGGGCGAAGACCCGGCCGTCCGCCGGGTCGACGACGTCGATGCCGCCGTTGTCCGCGCGATCGACGACCTTGCCGTTGATAATGTGGCCGAAGGCCGTGATGGATGTCCTGTCGAGCATCTCTTTGCTCCTGAAAGTGACTGGAAACTGGGAACGGGCCGGCCGGCGGAGACCGCCGGCCGGGTCTGTCGATGGATCAGGCGAGCGCGTCGGCGATGGCCTTGCCGGCCTCGATGGTGCCGGCGCTGCCGCCGAGATCGCGGTGCGCGGGCCGCCCTGTGAGAGCACCGTCTCGATCGCGGTCTCGATGGCGCGGGCAGCCTCCAGCTCGCCGAGATACTCCAGCATCATGGCGCCGGCCCAGATCTGGCCGATCGGATTGGCGATGCCCTGGCCGGCGATGTCCGGCGCCGAACCGTGCACCGCTCGAACATCGAGGGGTTGGTGCGGGTCGGATCGATATTGCCGGACGGGGCGATGCCGATGCTGCCGGCGACCGCCGGGCCGAGATCCGAGAGGATGTCGCCGAACAGGTTCGAGCCGACGACGACGTCGAACCAGTCCGGATGATTGACGAAATGCGCCGTCAGGATGTCGATGTGGAACTTGTTCGCCTCGACATCGGGATAGTCGGCCGCGACCGCCGCGAACCGCTCGTCCCAATAGGGCATGGCGATCTTGATGCCGTTCGACTTGGTGGCCAGCGAGACCTTGTTGCGGCGGGTGCGCGCCAGCTCGAACGCGTAACGCAGGATCCGGTCGGTAGCACGGCGGGAGAACACCGACTCCTGGATCACCAGCTCTTCCGGCGTGCCCTGGTAGAGAATGCCGCCGGCGGAGGAATACTCGCCTTCCGAGTTCTCGCGCACGATGACGAAGTCGATGTCCTTGGCGTCGCGGCCGGCGAGCGGCGAGGTGATGCCCTTGAGCAGACGGGCCGGACGCAGCGCGACATAGAGGTTGAGCTCGCGGCGCAGACGCAGGATCAGGTCCCAGGTCGAGATGTGGTCCGGCACGTTCGGCCAGCCGACCGCACCAAGGAAGATCGCATGGCTGCCGCGCACCTGCTCGACACCGTCTTCCGGCATCATCCGCCCGTGGCGAGCGTAGTAGTCGCAGCTCCAGTCGTGCTCCTTCCAGTTCACCGAGAAGCCGAAGCGCCGTGCGGCCGCCTCCACCACCCGCTGACCTTCCGGCACGACCTCCTTGCCGATACCGTCGCCCGCAATCACCGCAATATCGTAATTCCTGCCCATGGAGCACCTCCGAGACGTCTTTATTTCGGCGGCGAACATGAGGCAAAGCGCCAGATGAGTCAATTCAGTTTACAACTCTGCAAACCGCCTCAGGCATCCTCGCGATGCTGATAAAGCAGATCGCTGCGATCAAGATGGCTTCCCATGGCCGCGGCAGCCCCCTCCTCGTCGCCGGTTGCAAGCCGGTCGACGATGACCGCGTGCTCGGCCAGGGTCTTGGTCTCGCCGCCGGACCACAGCAGCAGCTCCGAATGGTAGTTGAACAGCCAGGTCAGCATGGCATCACCGACGGCGGCAAAGATCGGGTTGCCCGACAGGGAGGCGATCTTCCGGTGGAAGGCGATGTCGGCGGCGATGAAGGCTTCGGCATCGCTCAGGGCTTCGCGCTGGCGGTCGACGAGGCGGCGCAGCTCGGCGATGTCGGCAGCCGTGGCATTGGCCGCGGCAAGGCGCACCATGCCCATCTCGAAGAAGCGTCGCGCCTGCTTCAGGTGCTCCAGATTGTCCGGCGAGGCGGACAGCATCAGCCGCGCCACGCCGTCGATCTGCCGGATCACCGTATCCGCGGTCAGCGCGCTCACCCGGGCGCGCTCGCCGTGGGAAATGCTGATGAGACCCATCGTGTCGAGGGATTGCAGCGCCTCGCGCACCGCCGGCCGGCCGACTCCAACCGCTCCATCAGGTCACGTTCGGACGGCATCAGCTCGCCGGGCAGGACCTCGCGGCGGGTGATCATCTCCAGCAGCCGTTCGAGCACCTGGTCCGACAGCTTCCGCCTGACGATCTTGTCGCCCTCGTCCGTTTTCGTGCCGCGCTTGCGCATTCCAGCTCCCTGGCCCCGGATGGTTCCCTCCTATAGCAATGCTGGAGTGCGGATGCCTATATGGCAGCCGCAGACGTGATCGCCAACGCCATCAGGTGATGGCGCGGATGCTTTCGGTGATTTCCTGCGGATCGAAGACGCCGCGCCAGTCGTCGCGCATCAGGCGCGGCTTGCCGTTGGCGATGGCCTTGTTGCAGGCGTCCGAGAACGCACCCTGCACCTCGCCCATGACGACGGCGCCGAGGATGTTGAGATGGCCCAGCAGGAAGTCGCGGGCCGCGACCGGATCGACGCCGCGCGAGACGACCTCGTCCATCGCTTCCTTCATGACGACGAGCAGCGTGGCGCAGACCGTCTCCGACAGGCCCGGCTCGAGCAGCGCCATCTGCTCCACGTAACCCGGTGCGAGCGCAGGATCGGGCCGTAGATGGTGCGGGCGATCTCCTCGCCGACCGCATAGTGCTCTTCCGGCCCCTGCATCAGGGCGCTGACGATGGCCTGCTTGGCGGCAACACCGCCGAAATAGTCGCGCTTGGCGGCCATCTCGGTCTCGTCGTTGAAGATCGGCGGATGGCAGGGATGCGAGACGAAATAGGTGACGTCCGCGCGCTCCGGGAAATGGCCGGCAAAGGGCGCGGCGGCATCGAGCGCCATCACCAGCGTGCCCGGGTCGAGCTTCGGCACGACGGCCGAAGCGACCGCCTGGATCGCCGTGTCCGGCACGGCGAGAATGACGGCACCGGCCCCAGCAAGGGCGGCATCCATGTCGACGCATTCGACGCCGAGGGTCTCGCGCAGGCGGGCGCGCCCGGCCTCGCCGATCTCCACATGCGCAACCTCGTAGCGCGAGCCCTTGAGGTTGGTGGCAAACGCACGCCCATCTTTCCGCCGGCGCCAAGCAAAGCAATCTTCATCAATCGGCCTCCTGTTTGGCGGG